>Ga0209536_100010238_pt1 | contig 13853 bp, 10 predicted proteins | sample DeeMarSeWOR28_12_FD_187461 | JGI IMG/M metagenome (GOLD analysis project Ga0209536, IMG submission 187461) | Marine sediment microbial communities from White Oak River estuary, North Carolina - WOR-2-8_12 (SPAdes) (version 2) | ecosystem: Environmental > Aquatic > Marine > Intertidal zone >...
AACGTCATCTAAACATCCAATATCAATAGAGAATTAAACTTTTGTTACGTATACCTGGCATCCTTCTGTGCTACACATGATGCCAAGAATGTTACGATGTCATTTACAAATATCAACCCTAGCTGCTGTTGATCGACTATTGTCCGTTCTTCAAGAACGCACATATCATGAGGTCTCAGTGCCCAACACCTAGCTTTCAGTCCAGATGCAGATTAGCACACCAAAATGTTCTCCTCAAACGACAAGAATCCGCCGATGGTCATTCCCGTACATTGATGCTCTGCGGAAGTATCGCCGAATCTTGATCCTCAACACACATACCGATTATAACGAGACCGGCAAAAGTTGTCAGTTCCTGAACCTGCTTCTCTCGAATCACGTTCCGATATTCCAGAACGTTCCCAATCCCTGCCCCTTCCCTCCACGACTTACGCCCTCTTTCGATAGATGACTTCCCTCCGAGGTCACAATCCTCCTCCATGCACTTCGCTGGATTCCACCACCCCTAGAGCATCTTGCTATCTGCCTTAGATTTCATGACCCCTATTGTTGGAGAATTACTACATTCACTCGAGGCATGGATGTCGTTTAGCGTTATTCTAATTGCACACGACTGAAAACACGCCCGGGCAGACTCTGCCTAAGTGGCTTAAATGCAACGTCAATGCCTCCTGGTCGATGTTGCTGAAAGTCACGTCCCCGAATTCAAATAACAGTATTGAAATACAACCAGCCATGGCGTTTCAGATACGCCTTGCTCATCTACATGATTAAGAACAAGCAATCATTGACAATACACCTTGACATGGGACTGCTGTCCACGATTGCTTGCCGTCGTTGGCACAGAACTTGATGGTCACGAGCCCCAACCAATCAGCATTCTTCTTCGAACCTTCACGGGGTGATTTAAGTTAGGCGTTTCATCGGTCATTTGATTGAACGGTAAATAAGGAGGCGATTTATGTTTACGTTATTTCAGAGTGGTGGCTTTTTTATGTACGTCATTTTAACGGTATCGATTGTGGCGCTCGCCCTGTTCTTGGAGCGGGCGAGTTATCTCTACTTTCGTCTTAACCTGAATACTGAGAAATCTTTCAAAAAGGTCCTGTTGCACATTGAGAAGTCGAATTACCGTGGTGCGTTGGACGAGTGTGCTCGCATTGAAAAGCATCCTCTCGGTCGGATCTTGAAGGCAGGCCTTTTGAAGTCGGATAAGAGGGATAAAGAGATAGAGCTGGCCATGGAGGAGAAGATATTGCGAGAAATCCCACAGGTCAAAACAAGGATCAATTATTTGACGATGTTTGCGAATATTTCAACGCTTCTTGGCCTACTTGGGACTATCGTCGGACTTATCACGGCGTTTCAAGGTGTCAGCAGTGCCGATGCAGCCATGAAGCAGGAAATACTCGCCAGGGGTATATCAGTGGCCATGTTCACCACGGCGTTTGGGCTCATTGTTGCGATACCTTGTTTGGTCGGATTTTACATTTTGAATAATAGGGGGGACTACATCATCGATCAGCTTGAGGAAAAGGCACTTGGCCTTTTTAATGCCCTCTCTTCGTTGAAGAGGAATAAGGAGCTGCAATGTCAAAACTAGGGCGATGTCGAGCAACGGGCGGGGAACAGACTGATATTGATATGGTGCCTGTGATGAATATGTTCCTGGTGCTTATTCCCTTTTTGCTCATGTCTGTCTCCTTCTTTCACATAAAGGCCATCAACACCTCCGTGCCGGTGCTTTCTCAGAGCCAGGACGGCGGTGATAAGCCAATTTCTGAAAAGGTGACGGCCATTGTTGAAATTGAACCCCAGGGATTTCATGTATCAGCTATTTCGGATTCAGTCGCATATGAGGAGCTCGTCAAGTGGGATGCTCGCGTGGCGCGAGAGGAGCAGGCGGAATACCCCATGGATCAGCTAGTCGCACAACTTACAAAACTGAAGCTCCGTTATCCGGCAAGTGACACACTCATTATCATTCCTGATGGCACCGTCGTATACGATACGATCATTCAGGCGATGGACGTAGCCAGGTATTACAACAATGACTCATTATTCCCAAACGTCGTGCTTTCTGGGAAAGTCGGCTAGGAGTTGTTCCCATGGCCCTTGGTAAAATGAAAAAACACGCTAAGCATTTTGTACCACCTAAGTTACAAATTACCTCAATGATGGATATGTTTACCATCATTTTGATCTTTCTGCTTTTTTCATTCTCAAACAAACCAGAAACCATGAGCTTACACAAAGACATGAAATTGCCAAAATCCACAGCAAATCTAGACTACAAGGAGAATATCAACCTGGTCCTGTCACAGACTACTCTTGAATTGGGGGGCAAAGTTATTGGTACTGTAAAGGACGGAAGAATCATCGGGCTCGACCCCAAGAACCTTAAAACTTCCACCCTGTATGAGCGCTTGAGATCGACTCGGGAAAGCACAGACAAGTTACAGGGCGATAGTAACACAAAACAACATGTTCTGTTTCTGTGTGATAAGCGCCTTCCCTTCAGGACAATCAATTGTGTTGTCAAAGCCGCCGCCATGGCTGGATATCCCAACTTTCAATTCGGCGTGCTGAAAAAATAGAGCAACTAAGAAGGGGAACCGAACATGAAACGTCTAATCATTATCCTTATACTCGCATGTGTGGCTCAATCCTCAATGATATGTTTAGCCGAGGATACCGAATCACGTGCGAATATTGAGCAGAATGAAACAAAGAATGACAAGTTACTGCGGCGGATCGACTTTGGAAGTTCCTATATCATGGGGCAGACCATCAAATCCGGGGCAGTGTACCTGTTGCGTCGTAAGCAAACCGAGATCAAAAGTATGCTTGAACCCAGAAAAGATTATCGTAAAGAGATTTTGGAAGATTTCTATGTTCAGAACATGAACTCCGACTAGTAGCGAGGCCTATAAGGCCGAGCTCAGTGTGAGTACCTGTGGCATAACGTGACACAAAACACACAATAGCTAGCTTTCGGGACTGTGACAATGAAGCAACTTATTTGTGACTCAAACCATATTTCCATGTCCGGCTTAGTCAAGACAGAAACCGCGGACGTGCCAGAAAATGGCCTTGTAGCACAATTCTATGTTTTTCGAGGAGACGAGTTTCTTGGATGGGACTGCTTCAATAAGGAAAGGGTTACCGCAGGCAGCAGCACAACTGCCGATCTGGTTTTAAGTGGTGACAATATTGCCGATATTCAAGCCGCGTTTCGGTTTAACGGCAAGCAAGTGATTGTGTCTAATGAGGACCACGGTCGCGGTCTCCTGGTGAATGGGAAGCCTGTGACCACGAGTCGTCTGTTAGGGCCATTCGATGCGGTGACCATGGGGCCCTATGATCTTAAGATAAAGCTCAAAGGGTCCGTCGAACGGTGTTCAGACATGGAGATATCAGCCTTTTCCAGTCCGACTTCCGAGAGCGTCGTCTCTGTGCTGGACCTGGCTCAGGGGTGTCCGGCGGAAGAGATCACTCCAATGGAGGACCCGATTGAAAAGGAAACGCAAGCTGAAGAAGACCGGGCAAATGGTAACCGTTACAAGGTCATATTCAATGGAAAGATCGTCGATGGCTGTCAGGGCGAAGACGTAAAGCGGCACTTGGGAGACCTGTTGAAGACAGATCAAAAAAAGATCGATCGGCTATTTTCAGGCCGAGGGGTTGTCATTAAGCGAGATGTCGATTATCAGACCGCACTCAAATATTTGAACGTCTTTAAACAGGCTGGCGCAATTTGCGAACTGGAAGGTCTTGGCAGGCATAGCAATCTGCACCCTGCAGATGCGGTCGGCAACATAGCAGAAATGGAACCCCATGGGCTCGCAAAGGCCGAAGTCGTGCAGGAGGAGCCCATAAGTCAAGTCATCTCACCGGATGTCGCTCGGCAAGAGCTTGGCATCACTGACAAAAGCGGAGGGGAATGGCGGGTTCGTGGGCGCCTAGAAATGGAAGGCATGACGGACAGGCAAACCCGCCCGGATGTGTCCCCTACCTGTAGCTCTCAGGTGTCCGAATATATCGACGAAGAGGATGACGACGAAGATGACGAAGGTATGGTGGCACCGTTTTGCCTGAAAGACAAGGTTGTCGCCGTCACGCAGCATGGCGAGGCAAATGCGCATCACCGTCGCGGTGAGATAACCCTTGAGGTCGTCAAATGCAGAGGAAATGATATCGTCGACATTTCTTTTCTGCGCCAAAAAGAAAAGTACTACAAAACAGATGAGAACGGGCGCTTCCGCTTGGCCGAGAACAAGAAGGCCAGCAAGTGTCATTTTTACTTCACCGATCAATTTAGCGGTACAGTCCAAAGCGGCGACGGTCTCACTAGGGATATCGCAGAGTTATGTACCAGAGACAATCTATATCGAAGGAGAAAAGGGATCTACCGCAACGCGGTCCCAACCAACGGCCATGTAACCCTCACGGACGGATACTATGATTATGTTCTGCGAAAGGGTGTGCGAAATCCCGGCCCTATGGTTGCTGAACCGCCCAAGAAGGGAATTTTCTTTCATAAACACTTGGTAAAATCCTCGGCGTTTCATGTGGTGGTGCTTGTTTTCATGACTTTGTTCGTTTCCTTGCCGAATCCCTCTCAACGCCAGCTGCCCGAAGCGAGATTCGTGCAGATAGATGAACGAGAATTGCTTGATAGAAAGAAGATCGAGCCACCTCAAAGACCGAAAAAGGCAAAGCCAGCTCAAAAGCCGACAGAAGTGGAGCCGTTTCAAAAGTCCCCCAAGATGGCAAAGAAAACGACGTCCCATACGGTGAAGTCCAAGAGAAAGGGAGGCGTATCACGGTCGCCCAAGGCTGGAGGAGGGGCTGGCAAAGCTGGGGGGAACATAGCAAACCGGAATATCAATATTAATCAGACAGGCATTTTGGGCGCTTTGGGAATAAAGGATGGTATTGGCTTGATGCCTAAAGAGGCATTGGCGGCTGTGACTAATCTTGATGCAGTAACTTCTACCCGCAGCGGTGAAGCAGCTTTCAAGGTGGGAGGTATTGTGGGGAAATTGGGTAGCTCTAAGATTGAGGTACCTTCCGGCCCTGTTATCAATACTAAAGGCTCTACGGAGGTGTTGAGGAGTGCCGGCGTAAGGGGCGAAGGTAGAATCGCGGCCTTAGAGAGAGGCAAAACCGGAGAAAAACACGTCAAGGGAATGGTAACAGCGAGTCTCACCAAAACTGTACGTATTCAGGGCGGCATGAGCCGCGAAGCTGTAAAAAGAGTGATAGATCAGCATCTGGATGAAATAAGTTATTGTTATGAATGTGCTTTGATTGCAAATCCATCACTCATGGGCAAGATGGTCTTTGAATGGAAGATCTTGATGTCAGGAAAGGTGGGAGAGGTAAGAATAAAGTCTTCCTCCATTCAGTCAAGTGAGCTCCATTCATGCCTCAAAGGGGCCATAAAATCCTGGCAATTTCCTAAACCCACAGGGGCGCAAGTGGTCGTTTCGTATCCCTTTGTTTTCGATATCATAGGTTTTTAAGGAGAGTAGGTCTATGAAACAAACATGTGTTTTATCTTGTATCATTCTGTTTCTGCTCTGCGGTATCAACCTGGGCTTTTGTGGAAATCCAGACGCGGAGGAGCATGTGACGGCGATTCAGGAAAGGATTTTTCATCGTCATCATGAGGTTGGGCTAAACCTCGGCTATATCCCTGATGATGACTTCTACTATGCCTTTCCAGTTGGGCTCAGCTACACTTATAGTTTTAATGACCATCTATCATGGGAGGTCGTGAGGGCTCAAATGGCGCTTAACACCGAAAAGGATCTAAAAGATAACCTTGAAAGTAACTTCGGTGTTACCCCTCAGGAATTTAGTGAGCCGAAATACTTTATCCATAGTCACCTCGTGTTTAAACCATCATATGGAAAGGATGCCCTCTGGAATCGAGGTGTCATTAATCATGAAACCTACCTGTTTCTCGGCGGCGGTATGGTCAACTATGAACGGGACTATAGCTATGGAAGCTCCGATTCGGAAAACGCACCGTCCGTCAGCTTTGGTTTTGGGAGGAAATATTTTTTGAACCAAAACCTATGTCTGAACCTTGAAGTTCGAGACACAGTCACCTTTAAAGATGACAAGACAGAAAACAATATTTGGTTTGGAGTCAGTTTTGGATTCCGTTTCAATTTATCTCCAAGAAAAACGGATCAGGACTCGACCGTAGAACTCCTGAATCACTATTTGAGAGATCGAGACAATGAATAGCATGACCAAATGTGCCCTTTGCCTACTCGGAGGCCTGTTCCTTCTGAGCTGCGGCCACGCCAATCATGCGTCTGTAAACGCCACGAATGTCACTGCCTCGGATTCACAGACTGTTGACAGTGACAGGGCAGCTTTTAACAAGGGGTATGAGCTGTTCGAGGGGCAGCGGTATGGAGCGGCCAGCCCCTATTTCTACAATTACCTCAGCACCCATTCTCCAGATGATGTTGATTATGAATGGGGTGAATTCTTTTTTGGAATCTGCCTAAAGAGATGTGGCTTCTCTCACGCAGCTGTTGATGTTCTTTCTCATCTGGTAACGCGCAAGCCAAATCCGCAAATTGTTTCGTACTGCCTGGAAATATTGGAGGACATCACACGCACTGTGCCTTTTGACGAGGACCTTGTCATTCTAAGGGCGATTTGTGATCACGAATATGCCTTTGTAGAGAAGGACATGGCGGACTTTATCAATTATCATCAGGGCGTATTTGACTGGCAACATGGGTTTTTCGAGTGGGGCAATAAGCATTTCAGCGCCATTACGCCAGACACTTACTATTTTTACAAATACCAGTATCAAAAGGCTCTATACCACGTATACCAGGATCGCGTCGATGATGCCATTGCCATCTTGAGAGAGATTCTAAAAACCAAATGTGAAGCCGAGGACATCCGGGATGAAGCCTACAGAACGCTTGCCCGTCTCTTCTACGAAAAAGGTCAACTGGAAGAGGCGAGGATTATGTATCAACAGATCAAGAAATCCATTTTGGACCAGGCTGAGAACCTCTTAGAGAGGGCCTGGGCCCACTATCGATTGGGTCATGCCGAAAAGGCTATGGGCCTCCTCTACGCCTTTGAGGCGCCCAGGTTCAAGGACTGCTTTGCTCCAGAATATTACATTTTGAAGTCCTTCATATACAAAGACGTGTGCCACTATCAGAGTGCCTTAGCCGTAGTTCACGAGTTCAAGCGCCACTATAGTGAGTCACTCGATAACATTTACAGGCGAGGAAAAGCAGCCACAGACCACGACTTATTGTTGGTGCTTTTAGGAAAGAGACGCATCAATAAACTGTGGCAGTTTCTCCGGTTGCTCGAGAAAGAGAAAGAAGCCTGCAAGGCGATTTTGGACGCTCCACTTTCTGAGTACCTGACAAAAATGTATGACCTTGAGATCGCGAAAATTGGGGAGAGCGTCAGGACCGAGATCGAAAAAGAGTACGAAAACATGGCTAATGACCTCCTGACTTATGAAGAGCAGGCCCATCTCCTAGAGTACGAGATCGGGCTGGACATGTCTCAGAGAGTGCATGATTACCACTATGGTGATGATACGGGTGAACAGATGGAGGCGGAGGCCAAACCAAGAGTGGTTCTTTACCCCTTTCAAGGCGAATTCTGGAATGATGAGTTGGTCAATTATGAGGTGACACTGCCTGATAAGTGTCACTCCATGGAAGAGTGGGACATATTTTTCAAATGAAACGAAAACACTTTCTAAAGAATGCAGTGCTCATCCTGGCAATCGTCTTGCTATGGCATTTCTCTGCTTCCGCCTCAGCAGCACTCCATACCCGGTATGAGTATCAGAAGAAGGATGAAGCACAAGAGCAAAAGAAGTACATGGCTAAACTCAGACAGGACAAGAACAAGGTGGAAATGGCGATTGAAAGCACAAAAGCCTTGATTGACCAGTCGAGGACAAAGCCCTATCTTCCGGAGCTCTACCTTCGTCTTGCGGAATTGTACATTGAAAAGTCGCGTATTGTCTATTTTATCCGAACCAGTGGGGCAAAGGCCTCAACAAATGCTCTAGACCATCTTGAATCTAACACCCTAAAAAAGCAAGCTATTGAAACGTATCAGCGGGTCTTAGGAAACTTCCCGAACTTCAAAGATCGCGATAAGGTTCGCTTCTTTCTGGCCCATGAATATCGCGAACTTGGACAAATTGACGAAATGGTAGACCAGTACCAGACTATAGTAGACAGCCATCAAAACAGCCCCTATGTACCAGAGGCCCATTTGCTGCTGGGCGACCATTTCTTCAACCGGAGGCAAGACCTTGACATGGCCTTGAAACATTACAAGGCCGTCCTCAAACACACCGACAGTCCTGCCGCGCCTGTTGCCAGATATAAGTTGGCCTGGTGTCACATTAACAAGACACAGTTCAAAGAAGCCATTAAACTACTGGAGGAATGCGTCACTACGCCTTCTACCCAAAACCTGGATATCGACACCTACAAGAAGAAGGTTGACATAAAGCTAGAGGCACTAATCGACATGGCCTACTGCTACTGCGAGGCATACAAGGATAAGAGGCCTGGAGAGGCGATAGCCTATTTTCGGAAGTACGCCTGGTCAAGAACAGTGTACACCATGGTTTTAGAAAAGCTGGCTTATCGCTATTTCATTAAGAAGAAATGGACTCACGCTGCAGCGATTTATCGCCAATTGAGCACCCTCCAGAACGACACAGAAAACCTCCTGGAATATGCTCGAAATATTTTTGAATGCGTTCAAGCAGTCGGAACCTTTGAATCTGCCCAGGAAGACATGGGACACATTATAAAAGCCCTCAGAAAACAGAAATACTCTGTTCACATCCCAGAAGAAGAGAAAGAGAAAAACCTTCGTGATTATGAGCTCTATGCAAGACATATTGTGACACATCTTCATGCCACGGCAAGCGAAAGAAAATCGGTAGCCGACTTTAAGCGCGCCGCTGATTCGTACAGACTATACCTGGCGTTTTTCCATGATAGTCCGGTTCTTGAGGATATGGAAGAAAACTTCGCTGAGGCTCTCTTTTCTGCAGAGGATTACATGGAGGCAGGGAAACAATATGAGAAACTCGCAAAGAGAACCGCCCCAAGGAACACTGACAAGAAAGAGAAGCTCTATGGTGCCGTGATATCCTACTACAAGGCGCTGCAGGATAAAGAGGGGCTGAATCATTACCAGATTGCATTTGCAAGAGGTGGGCTGAAAACTACAGGAAAACTGTACATAGAGGATTTCCCAAAGAGCGAACGGGTTCCGGAGATTCTTTTCAACGTGGCCTGGATTACCTACGACGAAGGAAAACACGATGAGGCGATCGAAGCCTTTGATAGATTTCTGGATCAGTACCCGAGGGGAAAAGAGGCCAAAGTGGCAGTTCATTTGACCCTGGATGCCTTTCACATGAAGGAAGACTATGAAGGTTTGATAAACTACGGCCAAAGGATTAACCAAAATGCGCGCATTGACGAGCAATTGAGACAAGAAGTGGCACAGATTGTTCACGCTGCGGAGTCGAAAGTGGTATCGTCACTTACGGTGACAGCACTGGATGATTGGGAGAAGGGCCGTGCAGGGTTGATTGACTATGCTGAAGACCATATCTCATCAGGCCTGGGAGAGCAAGCCCTACAGGCATTAGTTATTTCTGGCAAGGAGAGGGGTGATCTGGAGACCATATTCTCTGCTGGGTTTAAACTCATCTCGCAATATCCCTCGTCGTCTCAGGCGCAGGATGCGTTGGGTATCATGATAGATGCGTCTCTCAGGACAGCACAATTCAGGATCTTGGCTTCCCATTTGGAAGAGTTCGCCAAGAGGTTTCCAAAAAACGAGAATACACAGGAATTCCTTTACCAGGCCGGTCACATTCGGCAAACCCTCGGACAATATGACCTAGCAAACAGGAATTATCAATGGATCCTCGGTCGGCCGCAGAAGAGTAAGGGAGTACAGGAAGAAGTCGTCTTCGCCATGGCGGAAAATGCTGAGCAACTGGGCGATATGGACGCCGCAATAAAGGTTTTAAACAAGAACCGTGCAGGACTATCTGAGGTTGGCAAAATTAAAGCTGACGCCCGAATTGCTGATCTCTATTTGCTGGCCAAAAACTTCGAGAAAGCTCAGAAGTATCGAAAGAAAGCCTATGAGGCATATCGACCTAAGTATGCAAAAAAGGATCCCATGCTCAATCGTATCATGGCGCAAATGGTATGCAATTCGTTAAATGGATTAAGCAAGAAATACGCGCAGATGAGACTTAAAGACAGGATAGACAACAGGATCGTAACCGCAAAGTCGAAGCTGCTGGAGAAGCTGGAGAAGGGATACAACGAGGTCATTCAGTTTCAGTCGCCCGAATGGGCCTTGGCCGCCTGTTACGCCTGTTATGAGATTAATAGAGAATTTGCCAGCTTCTTGCAGGAGTCGCCAATTCCTGACCTGCCTCCTGAGCAAAGGACGCAATATATGAAGATCATTGCAGAGAAGGTTCAGGGTTATCTCAAGAAAGCAGACCAATACCTACAAGCTTGTGTTACGCAGGCTCACAAATGGGAAATATGCGATCCACAGCTGGCAGGCTACTTCATGAATCTGCCTGATGTAACTGGGGCATCAAGAACGGCTGCTCATTTTACGGGAACAAGTTCCGCAAATCAGATCGGAGCGGAATGCCTCACCGATGGGGTGCTTAAGCCTTTGCATTACAAGCTGATGGCTGAGCCAGAGGATATCAACACCCTGGCACAACTGGCGGCAGCCTATGCAGAAAAAGGAGATTTCAGGCACGCCATCCTCGTAGGTCAAAAGGCATTAGACGAGTTGAAAGACGAAACTGAACCAACGAGGGCCCAAATCCACAATACGCTAGGCGTATCATACCTGTATATCCAAGAGGATACACTGGCAAAGGATGCGTTTAGAAAGGCCTTGGAGCTAAATTCTCAAAGTGTTGCTGCGAAGCTCAACCTCGCAGGCCTTTACCAGTACTATGGCCATTTTGACAAGGCAGGCAGCATTTACGACACAATGCCTGAAAACAGCCGGGTGGAGCAGGCATCGGCTTCGGTGCATCCGCGAGCTATGGAGTTCTATTATGAGCGCATTAGGCATGCAAAAAAATAGGAGACAACTGTTTCGCATATTTTCTGTTTTATTGTTTTGTCTTTCTTGCATCTTCGCGTGCAATGACGACAGTGATGATAGTCATGAGACAGAACTCGACGACACTGCTGCTCAGTGGGATTACGTTAGTGTGAGCCAAATCGAGGCTAGAGGGCTGCTAAGCCCGGATGTTCGTGCAGCAATCAGTGCCAGCGGTGACGCACAGATTGCATATTTTCAAAGCAACGTGCCTCTGGATCCAGAAGACGACATAACCTATACCATTCATCATGTCCTTTGGGATATGGAAGCTATGGAAGATATTGAAGAGACGTCAGTCATAGAGGTGGATAATTGCATGGGGCTTGGCTTCACCCTCGACGCTTATGATGTGCCAGTTGTTGCTTACCAGGGTGGGACGCTCAGAGAATGCGGTCAGCCTCGGCAGGGTGACGCCATGTTTAGCATCATGGAAAGTGATGAATGGGAAGAATATCTCGGAGCGATGGGCGAGGTAGATCAAGATCGGAATCCTGTCTTTCAGGACGGACTTGCGGGTGCCGATGTGTCTGTGGCCCTTGATTCTCTAGGAGACGTGCATCTTTGTTATCAATTCAGATATGAGGGCTGCGACAGTATGAACTTCGCCTTCCCTGATCTTTATTATGTGAAAAAGGATCGAAATGATTTGACTGCACCTGGTGTGGAAGAACAGGTGGAAGGAAACACATATGTGGCCGATGACGTGGGTTATCAAAATAGGGCCGGAGACTATTGTTCGATTGCGATCGACGGTAATGATGAACCAGCCATCTTTTACTATGCCGAGTTGCCGCCACCTCAGGGGGGTCCTGCGGGCAAGACCAGGGGACTGCGGGTTGCCAGAAAACAAGGGGGTGTATGGATCAAAGAATGGGTCGATCAAGGATGTGAAGTGGCCGACATAGCTGCCGCGTGCACTTCCGACGGATATTTAGGCGTAGCCTATTATGCCGTCGCATACACGGACGGACAGGGCCATTCTCATGAGCAATGCTTAAAGTATGCCGAAGAAACTGCATCGTCGTCCTGGGATGTCCACCTGGTCGATGAAACGTCTTTATGTGGTAAGTATTGTGGCTTGGCCTTTGATGCAGCGGGGGTTCCGAGTATCGCTTACTATGCGATGAGGAGTCATAGTGGGTATGCCCTTAATGATTTAAAACTGGCGCGACTTAATGGAGCTTCCTGGGACACAGAGGTTGTGGCTACAGATGGAGACATTGGGCTGTATAACACCCTGTGTTTTGGTCACAATGACGAAACATACATTTTCTCGTATTCAAACACAGACAAGACAGTTTACTTATTTTTTGAATGAGCATGTAAAAGGCGAGGTGACATATGAAATACTCGACGATTTTGGGACTTATTTTGGCAATCTTGGTGCATATGTCGTGTGCAAGTTATGAGGCAGCGGCCTTTGACTTCAACGAGTGGTTTGACGAATGCGTTGGAGACCTTTGTGGGGCCCCGCCCGAAGGTGGCGACGGCGGTGGCGGGGGCGGCCCACTCATCGTCAACTACGATTTAGGGCCCCTCTTCTCCTTGCAGGAGGACTGGGACGCCGATGGGGTCGTAGATAATCTGGACAACTGCATTGCCACGCCCAATGATCAGAGTGAGAACTCAGATGGTGATGATTACGGGGATGCGTGTGATAATTGTATCAATGTGGCGAATAGTGATCAGCAGGACTTGGATGGAGATGGGGCAGGCGATGCGTGCGATGATGATCTGGATGGAGATGAGATTCTGAATGGGAATGATAATTGCGGATCTGTTTATAACCCTCTTCAGCAGGATTACGATGGCGACGGTGTAGGTGACCTGTGTGACGAAGATGATGACAACGACGGTGTGCCGGATGTCATTGATAATTGCAGCAAGATTTACAATCCTCTTCAGGAGAACAGTGATTACTACATGATCGACGATACAGCAGGCGATGCCTGTGACGATGACTGGGATAATGACGGCTTTTTGGATAACACAGGCGACGAACCTGACCTGTGTCCAAGATGTCACACCTATGAGAACAATGATGTTGATGGGGACGGCATAGGTGACGCGTGTGACAATTGTCCCGAGGTAGCCAACTCTGATCAGGCTGATTGGGATGACGACGGAAGAGGTGATGCCTGTGATGCGAATTAGACAACATATGTTTATCCTTTTAGGGACCCTGTTCCTCCTATTCTATGGATGTAACGAGGGACCGGATCTTGAGTTGACTCAGGATCGGAGCAAGCTGTCCCTGAGCGGTACTTTTGTGACAGAAAGCCCGGATGAAATCAGCTTTCCTGTTAAAGTACTCTTTGCCATTGATTGCTCTTTAAGCATGGGGGATGCTGCCATGGGCATGGCGGACGGCTCAGATCCACATTACTTGAGACTGGAGGCTGTACGAAATTTTGTGGACCAGTACAATATCAATGAGAACACCTCCTTTGAAATTATGCTCTGGAACCTTGATGTGATTGACGTTACCATGGCGATGGGCCCAGGAGGGCAGATGATCCCTGGGTTTACCAAGGATCCTGATGAGCTAAACAGGGTGCTCGATAATGCCCACGTGGATTCAATGACAGATTACCTTGGAACGCTGGATGCCATCTACCATGATATTGAGCAAGACATCCTCAATACGGAGGATG
>Ga0209536_100010239_pt1 | contig 13853 bp, 8 predicted proteins | sample DeeMarSeWOR28_12_FD_187461 | JGI IMG/M metagenome (GOLD analysis project Ga0209536, IMG submission 187461) | Marine sediment microbial communities from White Oak River estuary, North Carolina - WOR-2-8_12 (SPAdes) (version 2) | ecosystem: Environmental > Aquatic > Marine > Intertidal zone >...
ACTGGAGTACCGCCGGGGGAATCACCACAGGGCATTTGCCCTGCTCCGGGAGGCGGTCGGTCGTGACGACGCTCTCCGGTATGATGAACCGTGGGGATGGATGATGCCCGTCCGGCATTCGCTTGGCGCGCTGCTGCTCGAGCAGGGCCGCCTTCAGGAGGCCGAGGAGGTCTACCGCGAGGACCTCCGAATCCACCCGGGGAATGGATGGGCGCTGAATGGTCTTGCCGAATGCCTCCATCGAACGGGAAAGCACCATGAAGCCGAGGAGACCGACGCCATGTTTCGGGTGGCCTGGGACCGATCGGACATCATCATCAAGGCCTCCTGTTTCTGCAGAACGGAGTTCGAGATGTAGGGCAGGCTCGGGTCCTTCCACACGGGGGGGAGGCTTCGACCGGTCGCTCCAGGACCGGAGCCAAAGGGGGGGTGCCTAGCTTTTGTGCCTGATGAAGGTTCCGCGCTGGTAGTCGTCGAAGGCTTCCTGAAGCTCTTCCCTGGTGTTCATGACGATGGGGCCGTACCAGGCAATCGGCTCGCGCAGCACGCTTCCCGAAATCAGAAGGAACCGGACCGAGTTCCGATGAGTCTGCAGCGCCAGCTCCTCCCCATCGTGGAAGAGCACGAGGTGTCCCTCGGTCACTTGGTGCGTTCCGAACCGGGCCTCCCCCTCGAAGAGATAGACCAGAACGTTATGGCCGGCCCGGGTCGGGTGCAGGAACTCGGTTTCCGGTGGCACGGTGACATCCAGGTACTCAGGGTGGATCACAACATCCTCGACGGGACCGGCGACCCCCTCCAGGCCACCGGCGACAATCCGGGTGGTCACCCCGTTAGGAAAGGAGAGCACGGGGATCTGGCTGCTCTGGACGTCCCGATAGCGCGGCTCCATCATCTTTGCCTTGGCCGGGAGGTTTGCCCAGAGCTGAAACCCCCCCATCTTTCCCTGCGCATCCCCTTTTGGCATCTCCTGATGGATGATACCCGAGCCCGCCGTCATCCACTGGACGTCCCCCGGCCCGATCACGCCAGCATTTCCCAGGCTATCCTTGTGCTCCACGGATCCCTGGAGGATATAGGTGATTGTCTCGATCCCGCGATGGGGATGCCAGGGAAAACCCTGGAGGTAGTGTTCCGGGCTGTCAGAACGAAAGTCGTCCAGAAGCAAAAAAGGGTCGTAGGCTTCAACCTCCGAGAAGCCGAAAACGCGCTTCAGGTGAACGCCTGCCCCTTCGATGGTGGGTGTGTTTTTGGTGACGCGCCGAACCACTCGTGCATGTGCCATGGGCTGTCCTTCTCCTCTATCTCAGCTTCCGTTTCCGCATAAGAACGATCGCACCGCTGATGGCAATCGCCGCCAGCCAGCAATAGAGCCACAGCTCTCCGCGCACTGTCACATTCGGAGAACCGTCGGCGGGGAAAACAAGGGTGGCTGCATAGGTCAATGGCAGGAGGTCGAGGCTCAGGGCAACAACGGAGGTCACTGCTGTCGCAACAGTCCGCCTCCCTGCACCACGGGCCGGGTGGAGTGCGCGGCCGACGATGCTGTGCACCCACGCAAAGATGGGAATCAACCCAAACCCTTCCAGGGCCCCAATCGCTCCGAATACGACGAGTTCAATCATGGCAATACCCGACTTCTGATACCACGCCGGTGGAACTCTTGCAGTGTCCGATCAGTAGCTGCATTCCCGCGCGGCCTGGGCGTAGGCTGCGATGTTCTCTGGCGGCGTGTCAAAGAAATGATCTGCGCACGAGAGGATGTATCCCCCGTCGGAGCCGGTCATCTCGAACAGGCGCCGGACCTGTGCAGCAATCGTCTCCGGATTTCCGTCGGTGAGGACCGAGTGCTGGTCCATACCGCCGATCAGGGCAATCTTCCCCCCGATCTTTTCCCTCACCTCCCAGGGCTCCTGGTTCCCACCGATGCTGGGCGGCGCGAGCGTTTCTGTGGCGTCAGCGCCGTTGGCAAGAATCGACTCTTCGATCCCCCGGGTCCCTCCGCAAGTGTGATAGGTCACCTTGAACCCGAGATCATGGAGCGCATCGTGCAGCCGACGGTCATACGGCAGACAGAACTCCCGGTGGATCTCCGGGGAAATAACGGTCGAGGAGGAGGCACCGCCTCCCGTTTCCACCAGGTCGAATTTTGAGCCTTTCATCCCCTCGATGAAGCGGAGTTTCTTCTCGAGGAGAATCTGGAGGAGCCGGTGGACCCAGTCAGGCCGGTCGAAGGTTCGGAAGATCAGCTCCGTCACATCGATCAGACAGGCCGCGTGCTGCCAGCATCCGGCCTGATCGCCCCAGACGAAGCCCCGAACGATACCGTCGTCCCCCACCTCGTCGTACACCCGTCGCAGAGGCTCCTGGTCGAGCTTCGGGACCGGCATGTATCTGCGGATCAGCTCGATATCATCGTCTTGCTTGATAAGATACTCAGTAATCCAGGTGGTCTTTCGGTCCCCCTCGGTCTTGTAGGTGAGATTCCCCCCGGGGGTATGAATCTCGTGATGGTTCACCCGGTGATCCGGGTCGCTGCTGATGACCGTCACCTCGTCCCGCCACTCCGGAGTTGAGAACTTCGAGTAGTCTGCGTCCACCAGCCAGAACTGGCCCATGTCAGCAAAGTACTGAATCGCAGCATCCATGCCAAACTTGCGGAACGCCTCCAGCGGGGTCGCTCCGCCGAGGTAGGTATCAAGGTGGTACCCCTGCCACTGGTGAACCGAAACGGGGAGGCGGTCCGGCTTTTCGCGGTGCAGTGCCGTCATCATTCGCTCTTTCGATGTCATCCCTCGCCCTCCGGAATGTTTCGCACAGGCCCCGTGAGCGTGATGCTCCCGGTCCGTACCTCAGTTGTATGGGCGTCGGCATGGCCGGTGAAGCCGGGCTGTTTCCCACCGACAGAAATCTGGAACTCACCCGGCTCGACCGCTCGACGACTATCCTCGGTGATGAGCGAGAACTGTCTCGGGGTGAGTCTGAATTCGACTGTCTGGGTCTCCCCAGGCTTGAGTCGAAGACGCCGAAATCCCTGGAGGGAGCGGATGGGGACCGGGACCGAAGCCTGGAGATCAGTCAGGTACAGTTGGACGACTTCATCACCCGGGCGATCCCCCGTGTTGGTGACATCGACGGAAACCCGAACCGTATCACCGGTCGCAGCCGTGGGAGGGAGCACCAGATTACGATAGGTGAACCGCGTATAGCTCAGGCCGTGTCCGAACGGAAAGAGTGGCTGGCCTGAGAAATAGCGGTAGGTTCGCCCCTGCATCGCGTAGTCGACGAAGGGAGGAAGTTGGTCCGCCGAGCGGTAGAAGGTCACGGGCAGTCGCCCTCCTGGACTGTAGTCTCCGAAGAGGACCTCCCCCAGGGCCTGGCCGGCCGCCTGCCCGGGATACCAGAGTTCAAGGATGCCCGGGACGTTCTCTGCAGCCCAGGGGATGGCCAGAGCGCTCCCATTGAGAAGCACCAGAATGACGGGCGTCCCCACGGCCACGAGGTCCTTGAGGAACTGCTCCTGCATCCCTGGCAGGCCGATCTCCACTCGGTCTCCCCCTACAAATCCGGCCACGGGCACCTCCATCTCCTCCCCTTCCAGCTTCGGAGAGAGACCCATGACGGCCACCACCACCTCGGCCTCCCTGGCCGCCGAGAGGGCCTCGCTCTTGAGGCTCGGCTCAGGAGGCGCCCAGACGAGCTGGACACTTGCATCCGGCCGTCGATCCCAGTATTCCATCCGGATGGGATACCTCTTCCCACCCTTGAGCGCAAGACTCTTCCAGCGGGCCTGGGCGGCATGGCGATCGGCAATCTCCACAAGGAGAGAGTCCTCCAGATAGAGTCTGACCCCTCCGAAGATGCGCACACCCAGTGCGTAGGTCCCTGTCACCGGGGGCACGAGCAACCCTGACCATCGAACGCTGAAGGAGTCCGACCTCATCCCCTCCAGCGGCGGCTTTTCCCACCAGTTGAAGTCGACCGTCGCGTCCACACGGGTCGCATGGGGAGGACCGCCGAACTCTCTGTTCTCGTAGTACTCGCCGCGCAGACCCTCCCGCTCCATACCCTGCTCCTGGTGGAGGAGCACAGCAGAGGGAACAACCCCAATCGAGGGCATGCCCTCGGCCAGATCGCATCCGCGTGCGAAGACGACCTCCGTCCCGGCGCCGGCACTCCGGCGGATCCCTTCCAAGAGTGTTACCGGATGGCTCGGAACACCGTTATAGTTGCCCAGAAGGACTTCCACATCATCCGCACTCGCCCCCACAACGGCGATGCGCGAGAGATCATGTGCAAGGGGGAGGAGGGGGCCGTCGTTTTTCAGGAGAACGACCGAGCGCCGGGCCGCTTCCTCAGCTAGCTCGCCGTGTTCGCGCGCCTCGTTCAGCTCGAACGGAATCTGCGCGAATGGAACGCGCTCCGGGGGATCGAACATCCCCAGGAGGAAACGCGCGCGAAACAGTCGCGCGACGGAGGCATCAATCGCGCCTTCGTCGATCAGCCCCCGCTCGAGGGCGTCGCGCAGGCCCGCATAGGCGGTGCCGCAGTTGAGATCTGTCCCTGCACGCACCGCCATGGCTGCTGCTTCCGGTTCGGAGGAGACGACCCGGTGCCCGGCATGGATATCGTAGATCGCCCCGCAGTCCGACACGACGTAGCCGTCGAAGTTCCATTCCCGCCGCAGGATACGCTCAAGCAGCTCGTTGCTCCCGCAACACGGGGCCCCACGGAAGCGGTTGTAGGCGCACATGACCGACCGCGCACGAGCCTCGAGCACCGTTGCCCGGAACGCGGGCAGGTACGTTTCACGGAGATCGCGTTCATCGACGACCGCATCGAATGTGTGCCGAGCCGGCTCGGGGCCGCTGTGGACGGCAAAGTGCTTCGGCGTCGCAACGGTCTTCAGGTACTTCGAGTCGTCCCCCTGCAGACCTCGAACGAATTCCACCGCCAGCCGCGCGGTGAGATACGGATCCTCACCGTAGGTCTCCATGCCACGGCCCCACCGCGGGTCGCGGAAGATATTGATGTTGGGAGACCAGAATGTCAGGCCCTCATAGATCCCTCTCCGCCCCTCCCGCACAGCCTGGTGATGCTTTGCCCGTGCTTCGGTGGCTATCACCCGGGCGACCTCCAGCATAAGATCGGTATCCCAGGCGGCCGCAAGGCCGATGGCTTGCGGGAACACCGTTGCCCGACCCGCCCGCGCCACTCCGTGCAGCGCCTCGTTCCACCAGTTGTAGGCGGGAACGCCGAGGCGTTCGATGGCGGGAGCATCATAGAGCATCTGCTGGATCTTCTCTTCCAGCGTCATGCGTTCGACCAGATCAGTAACCCTGTCTGCGAGCGGAAGGTCGGGGTCGAGGTAGTCGGAAGAGTCTCTCATTGGTGGTCCGATCTGGTCGCCGGAATGTGCCGATGGGCGTATCGAAGAGAGGATTGCTACGATGACCGCACGGGCAAGGATTCTTGTCCCCCTCCTCCGGCCTGCTGACGTGCCCATAAGGACCTCCCCGGCAAGGACGTATGCACTGCAAAGCGGGAACCCACCAGAGGCCGACCCCGCCCTCCACGACCGTCCAAACGGAGCAACCTCCCGACCCCGGGTGGGCTCGCCGGACACACCGCGGAAGACTCCCTCCCGGTACGCCGTCGCAAGGAGATCACATCACTCACTCCGGCCCAACCCGGCCGGCTCTGTGCTCGGTAACGGTGAGCGCTGCGAAGTCGAGAACCCGCATCTGTTCTTTGTAGGTGATCGTCAGTTTCTGGCTCCCCACCGCGGCGTGCAGGAACGGTCCGTCGAAAAGCTGGCCGGTTTCGAGCACGACGGGATCCTGGTCCAGCATCCGGGTGTCCGGATATCGAAACTCCATCTGTTCGCCGTCTGGTCTCCGGTAGCTCACGCTGACGTTGCCGGGAAGAAGCGACGCCGTGGGTGTCCGATCCCGGAGGGCGGCACAGAATCCTGCAAACGATCCGGCCTCTTGGCGGGACCGGACTTCGACGACATACCCGTTCTGCAACCGGTGGCTCCGCAGCCTCCAGTGCCGCCCTCCAGGGCGCCGCAGGTCGGAGGGCGCACCGATGTCATTTTTCTCGACGCCGGTAATGGTATCCTCCCTGATCCATTCATGGTCCGCAAGCGGATACCAACCCACGAAGGTCTCTCCCGCCTTGCAGAGAATCCAGCCCGAGTCGTCCTCGATGCGCTCCTCAAGCGTGCCAGGGAAGAACCCGTCGATATGATCGCTCGTGGTTCCGGGAGGGATGTCATAGAGCACGATGAGCGTATTGCGATGCTGAAATGTCCGCTCGTAGGGTGACGAACCGGTCCACTTGTCCGGGTCGTTATAGGTCCCCTTGTTGGCCACAACATCGGCGATGAGCGGCTTCAGCTCTTCAGGGAAAAACATCCCGAGTTCGTGGCTCGACCAGTAGGGATGGAGTCCGAAGATTGTGCTCATGCGCGATCCATCGGTGAAGCGGACGCCCCAGGTGTGCTGCTGGATCGGCTGAAGGATGCCACCCTGGAGCGATCCGATGCCGTAGTCCCGGGTGACATAGGTGTACTTGTAGACCGAGGGGTTCTTCTCGGCTCCGAACCGGATGACGTTTCTGACTCGTTTGCGCTCCCGTTCGACATACGGAGTGCTTCTGTCGGTGGCAATGTGATAGATGATCAGCGGGAGTCGGTACCGGCCCAGCGCCGCCGGGACAAGCCAGCTCGTCGCTACGGGATGTCCTGTTCCAAAGAAGAGGTAGGCAAAGGCCGACGCACCGGATTTCAGCGGAATGTATACACCGGGTTGGTACACGCGGCTGAACCCGCCCAGATACTGCCCCTCAAGATGCTCCACCGCAAAATCCGCAAAGAGATAGTCCAGCATCATCTCTCCCCGTTTCCGCATCGACGTATCGACGGCGAAGTTCGCCAGCAGAAGAAGCGCGCTGGCATATTCAGGGAAGTAATCAGGCGTATCGAACTCCCCCTGGCCGATCGTCGTGGTGATCCGCACCCACTCGGTGAGGTACTCAGCCGCTTCACGCCGGTTCTCAGTGGAGGATTTGCCGTTGAACCACTCGGACCCGGGCAGACCCGCCCACTGCTCTGCGGCGATGAACAGCGAAGCATAGTACATCGCCCAGTGATTCTCTGTGTCTCCGCGGTAGGGAGCGTAGGTCTTCCAGGCATTCCTGACCGCCGCTTTGAGTTCGGAGGACATTCGGTCTTTCCCGAACATATAAGCATTCATGACGGGAAACATCCAGAACATGTCCCCGCGGGGATTCCTGAGGGCCTCCCCGAGGAGGCTATCAGCCCTTGGCCGGTCAAGGTTGCGAGCGTAGCGGGCAATGACCGAGCCAAAACTGGCCGTACTGCTTGTGTCAAAATACGACAGAACCCACCGGGCACGCTCCTCGAAGCCGCGACGATACTCGCCTTCGGTCATAGCAGAGGCGGGATCGACGAACCCTCTCCCCAGAAGCACGACGCCCAGCAACAGCCAATGCTTTGGTGATGACATGGAGGTGTGGAGCTAGAAGTCTCAGGAAATGTAGAGCTAGAAGCACAAGATCAAGAAGAAAGTCAAGCCGGCTGGGCCCTGTTCATGGCAGATGCAGATGGCGCAGCGGTGAACCCTTGGACCCGAGCCGAGGGGATCCCCACCGGGGTGTCTCCCTTGAGGCACGTGAGAGGCCTATGTCGGGCTTTCGTTGTTCTCCTATGCCGGACACGCGACCGGTCTAGCTCCAGGGCGATGCTCACGGCTTCCGCGCCTCCGGAGACTGACTCCGGTTGACTGTGGAGCCGGCGTGAGTTCTGAGGGCGATGCGCCGGCCTCGAACCGCCACGGACGCGAGGCACCATTGCTAGGACGAGGCCACGAAAATCCGAACGTCGCCGTATTCCATCTTCAGCCTGTATTCGTGCGAGGGTGCACCGCCTTCGGCTGGCCTCATCGAGTGCGGCAGTGTGAGTGTACGCTCCCCCGCCTCCGTGGCGACGAGCATGGCAGCGTCCTGCGTGGCAAAGACGATGTCTTCATGGGTACTCCACAATCTGGCACCGGCTCGTGCCGCAAGCGTCCTGAGAATACTCGCCGGGAGTGGGGCCGTGCCGATGTAGACAGACGTGTGCCCTTCGTGTTCCTTCACTGCAAAGCTCGGACCCGCTCCGTCGTCCCACTCCCCCAGGACTTCGGCGCCGGCGGTGTCCGCAACAAACCGGGGGAAATGCTCCTCTGCCACGCCGAAGCGCAACGGGGCTCCCGAGAGCGAGGTCTTCGTCATCATTGTCCCCGGCCTCTCGATGACAGAGAACCGAAACCCCGTTAGCCCCTCCATCTGGGAACGGTCGAGCCGCTCAGGGGTGACAAAGCCGGGGGCGTAATACCAGACTGCCATGCAGCCGCTGTCTCGCAGGATCCCCCTGAGTCGCTCGGCCTCCTCCGGGCTGAGGAAGAACAGGTTGAGCATCAGCAGCATGCGATAACGGCGCGCATCCTCTCGTGTGAGATCGAAACGGTACAGCCCGTCGAAGGGAGCCCCGATGCGATGCACGGTACGGGCCTGAGTGTTGACAAACCAGTGATTGACGTAGTCCGTCGATTTGATGCCGTAGTTGGTCCAGGGATACCCCGCCTTCCAGTGAGCTGTGGCGTGGAAACAGTCGACGTCCTCGACGACGCAGATCTCTGCAGCCGGCCCGATGTCCAGATCTGCCCTCCGGGCCTTCCCGAGGTCGACCAGGCGATTGATTTCGCCGATGATTGCATCCCCCGCATACCATCCCCCGGGCGCCTTGTTCAGCGGCCCAAAATCAAACAGCCACCCGCCAACTCCGCAGGCAAAGATCTTGCCCAGGTCGCGTTGCAGAATTCGCAGCGATCCTTCTGGCGTATCGCTCCCCAGACCTCCATGACCTCCGATGACAGCATAGGCCGAGGCATCCAGATAGGTGCTCGGGTCCATCTCGGAGATGAAGAGCTTTCCCCTTCTCCGCAGCGATTCCAGGGGAATTCGGTACCCGCCGTCGCCCGCCACCCCGCGCGGATGACCCAGGCGGTTGCCCGCGCCGTCAACCATCGTCACCCTGATGCCATTCTCGTCGACGGCATTGCCCGGTTGGTAGCAGTAGGGAGCTGCGAAGTAGTCGATATCCGGACTCTGCAGAACCTTTTCGGCCGCCTGGTAGCCCCCCTCCTGGATCCGGGGGATCTCTGTCACATAGGCATAGAATACTCCGCAAAGGGCTCTCCGGTCTGTCGCCACTTTAGTAACGCGTGCCATCTTCAGAACGGTATCGCCGATCGCGCCGTGGAACTTCTGGTAGAACCGGATCACATCCCCCTCACGCGCCGGATCGCGCAGAAGGCCGTAGAAGGTCGTCATCCGAGCGTTGGCATCAGGAATCGGGCCAGCAGCGCGCTGCATTGGCCCGCTCGTATCCGGGAGGAAGTCCTCGCCGTAGTAGTTCCACTCCTGCGTGGTGCCCCAGGTAGGATGGTATCCGATCAGGCGGCTGGCCAGAGGTGTGGTTTCCATGTGTTTCAGAAACGCCGCATACATCTCTGCAGTCTCATCCCTCCAGCGCTCCGACGCAAACGACGCCTCCCGGAGCTCTCCATTCGACCGATAGTAGAACCCACCCTCGGACATCGTGAGGCTGTTCCTACGAACGACGTCGACGCGATCCTCGGGCGTGGGAAGGGCGTAGCGGATAAGTTCCTCCGGATGCGCGTCCTTCCACCAGTCAGGCGTGTTGAGCGAGATGCGAGGGAGAAAGTATGCGTCGGGATAGATCCCCAAGAGTCGGCCCAGAAACGTCTCGGCCAACGACCAGTCGTATTGCCCGGGGCCGAGCCATGCAGGCATGAGACTGATAATGGGGTGAATGAGAAGGATCCCCGCCGCTTCGAAATTCTCGATCGTCGGATACAGATGCGTGCAGGAGGCCATCAGCGGATAGACCTCCGAGCCGTTGAGGTAGAGCCGAGCCCCCCCTCTCACACTCCTCACCTCGGCACGTGCCGGAGCTTCACCCTCAAGCCGTTGGATGTTACGGCGGGCACCGTCGCGTTCATTCTGGCTGAAGGCCCACCCTCGGTCCAGGGAGGCAAGTGTCAGCGTTCCTGCCGAGAGGCCAAGGATGCGGGTGAATTCTCGCCTATCCATTCCAGGGCTCCTTTTCGTGGGTCTGGGTCGGGCTGTGGGTACGGCGCCCGCTGAGGGGATACCGCGGGGGCAGCAATGTTGGACGCTTCATAGCCCCGGCCGGATTTTCGACGGGTTCAGGGGCACCCCTGGCAACGGATCCAGGAATTTCGCGCGACTGGGGGGTCCTTCTCCCCGCGCAGAGCCGTTAGCCAACTCTGCCCAGAGAGGAAGACCTGTGCCTAGTTTCGATCTGATGACAATTGGCAGAGACCGGGAGGGAGTGCCGGGCAAGGCCTATCACGTTCTCGGCATGAACGTAACATCGGCAAAAGGGAAAAGCAACCGCCCTCGAGATGCTTCTCGGCCGAAACATCAGCAACGGATCGCTCATTCAGGGAGTGAAAGACCGTTTTCCCTAGCACATTCTCCCCCCTCCACCACCGGACTTTCCAGTTTATCCGCTGGATCCGACGCCGGAGCACGACCCGGAGGTCCTCCCGTCTGAAGGGTGGTTCCGGTGTTCACGCTACGCCTTGGGACGATGGAGAAGAACGTTCTGTTGTTCGATTTCGGCAGCAATGAGCTCAAGCACATGACAGACGATCAGGGGATGCTGATGATGCATGAGCATCTCTGGAGAGAACGTGGGATGGTGTTCGTCCGGTAGCCCGACGACAACCATGTTGCCTTCCGAAAGGAGGAGCGGTTGAGTGAAGCTGGTCTGGCGGATGACAGGGAACCGCCCAGCACTGCGTCGGCACCGCAGTCTTCGTCGTCGCAGCCCTGGAGCTCTGGCGACTTGCCTACTGAAACTTCTTCGGGGTCAACATCTAGGAGTGGAACGGCACCGTGCTGGCCGCAGGACCGGTGAGCCTGGCGGCCAGCAGGACCGCGGAATGCTACTTCAGGAGCATCATGCGTCGTGTTTCGGTGAAGACCCCGGAGCGGAGTGTGTAGAAATAGAGACCGCTGGGGAGCCTTGCGGCATCAAAGCGCACCTCGTAAGTTCCTGCCGGTTGTTCCGCATCGACGATGGTTGCGACCGTCTCGCCAATAAGGTTTGACACCGTCAGCGTCGCCTGACCCGACGCGGGGAGTGTATAGCGGATGCTTGTTGAAGGATTGAACGGGTTGGGGAAGTTCTGCTCGAGCGCGAACTCCCCAGGGACCCCAGGCTCGTCTCCCACCGCAGTTGCAGTTCCGCTGAAGGCGAGGTTGTCGATGACCATTCGGGATCCTATAAAGACGGTATCCTCTCCGGAAATGGTAAACCAAATGAGGCATGTATCTGGGATGGCGGTCTGATCGAAGTACTCGATCGGCACAGAGAAGGTCTGGTACGAAGACCCGGTCGGGAGGGGCGTGAGCTCACCAGCTCCAAAGGCAAAGCCAAGCGACAGGTCGTAGAACGCGACGAAGATGTACATGCTGTCGCCGCCTACGGGATTGAAGATGTAGGAGCCCGTCAGCGCCGCAGGGCGTTCCGAGACGGGGAAGACCGCCTGCACGAACGGTGGATAACTGCCCACCCCCGCCCAAGAAACCACATCACCCTGGAGTGCGAAGTTGCCCACCGCCCCAGGCTGGACGGGGGTAACCGGCGTAACGAAGCCGGGGATGTTGGTGGTCCCCCAGCCGTCGGGCTGACCGTTGGTCCAGTCCTCAAAACTGGGATTCGGGATCTGCGCGGAGGCAGTCATGCCGATCACCAGCGTGGCAAGAACAAAAAGAAACCGAGGTATCATACTTCTCCTCATGAGAAGGTGGATGTTAGTGAAACAAAGACGTCGTCGTGATCAAGGATTTCCCGCGCGCTGCGAGCATCACCTCACGGAGCGGCCTCTCTGCTGGCGTCGTTCGTGGTCTCGTGGAAGATCTGGGGGGAGGAGAGGGAGGAAGACCAGGACGTCCGAAAAGCAACGACCACTCAGTGCCTGTGCTCGCCTGCCTCGCATCGTCGCTTTTCGGATCTGCTCTGGTCTGGGAAATAACAGGTACGGCTAACCCCACGGGAGAGAGTATACAACGTTTAGGAGTTACTTGCAACAGTACGACAGTCGTATTCCTTAGAATCTGATCAGCGGCAATCGCTCACAGGCCAGCACAGCTGCTTGCCAGCAGCAACGAAGTGTGCGCACCGGGTCGGACAACGTATCGAGACTACACTAGCTGCCTCCCAGGGAGATACCGGGCCACTTCCTGTGATGCCGTACAAGTCTTTGGCGACACCCATGTGTGTCAGCTCACGGCGGCCGTTGAGGCGGCAATTGCTGCAGCCTCCTCATGCTGGACCATCACCAGAAACCAGGCAAAAAAGACCAGCAGACACACGGTGCGGGGCATATGACGCCCCGGGCTAGTGCTAACCGTGCCCTGCGTTTTGAACAAATCGGAGAATTTCTCTCCCCCCCTCCCCTCCGATACGGAGTTGAACGATTTCACCGCGGCTGGTGTCAACGGAGACAGCCGTTCTCTTAAACCATCCTCTCTGATGCCACTGAAGGCCCTGGCCGTCGGGGAGGGAGAGCGTCCCTTCGGCCGCGTGCCACTTCATCCTGTAGTCCCCAAGGAGCTCATCGGTTTCAAGGTCTCTGGCTTCATAGTGTCGTGACCAAAAGCCGACGCCCTCAAACTTCCACCTTCCGAATTCTGACCGTCCGTGCCAGATCGAGCTCATCCACGATGGCCGAACCAACTTCCCCACCTCTCTTCCGTCAAGCAGAAGGAGGTAGGGCCCTGATAGCTTTGGCTGTAGCCACGCGAAGCTTCGGGGTGATTCCCAGTATCTTGCTGCCATCGCGCCGCTCTCCTGAATCTGTGTACTGGAATTCATTCCCACGCCGACTTCTCCAACTATGAGAGTATACGCACCAGCCTGGCAGGGGTTGTTATCAAATGGTTACTTCCGTGGAGGACAGCAAGGATGAGATGACCCGCGGGGCACTTGCCGGCCTGAAATCGCACTCACGAAAGTGAACCCGGCCCTCCCCCGATCGGGGAATACAAGGCGGGCCGTTGACGGAGGCCTCTCTTCTTACTACATTCACCTGGATCTTGCACCTGCCAAGGCATGGACTTCGTTGCCATCATCATACTCCTCGGGATCGTCCAGGGGCTCTTCCTTGGAACCCTGCTCGTTTTGATCAAGAGTCCAAACCAGCGCGCGAACCGTATTTTTGGAGTCCTCTACATCTGCTTTTCCATCAGCATCAGCCACTTCTTCCTGGATCGCACAGGGCTGTACCACGAATTCCCCCACCTGTTTCGGGTGAGCTTTCCGGTCCTCTTTCTGTTCGGGCCACTCTTCCTGCTCTATGTAAAAGTCCTTACCGACAGGACACTGCCCCTGAAGCCTATCCACCTGCTCCACGCCCTTCCGTTTGCGCTGTCGGTCCTGGCGTTTGCGCCATTCTTCCTCCTCCCGGCAGATGAGAAGCTGGCCGAGGTGAGAGGGTACGAGGAAGCCACCGGCGTCCACATGGGCCTGATCCTGGGACTCATCCAGGTGCTGCATGTCTTCGCCTATGTGCTGGCCGTACGGCATGAGCTCCGGAAATATGATCAGCGCATTAAGAACACCAAGTCCTCCCTGGAACACATCAATCTCCGGTGGCTCTGGATCGGGACGATCAACTTCATCATCGTCTTTGCACTGATTCTTGTGATGATTCTGCTTCAGGCTACCGGCC
>Ga0209536_100010240_pt1 | contig 13850 bp, 13 predicted proteins | sample DeeMarSeWOR28_12_FD_187461 | JGI IMG/M metagenome (GOLD analysis project Ga0209536, IMG submission 187461) | Marine sediment microbial communities from White Oak River estuary, North Carolina - WOR-2-8_12 (SPAdes) (version 2) | ecosystem: Environmental > Aquatic > Marine > Intertidal zone >...
TTGCAGACCTCGGTCCAGAGGCCCGAGACGATCACCTTCTGCTTTCCGTTCGCCGCGAGGGCGTCCCGCACCTTCTGGTCGTCCCAGGAGTTCATCGAGGTCCGCTCGAGGAGCGGGAGCTCCGGGAAGACCGCGAGGAGCTCGGGATAGGTATGGCCCGAAAAGCTCTCCGTCTCCACGGTGGTGATCGTGGTGGGGATGTCGAAGACCCGCGCCGACCTTGCCAGTGCGACGACGTTGTTTTTGAGCATCTGGCGATCGATGGAGTGGACGCCAAACGCCATCTGCGGCTGATGATCGATGAAGATCAGCTGACAGTTGTCGGGAGTCAGGAGCTCGGGCTTGTTCATGGTGGGATCCTCTCGTGGGATGAGTGTCGGCCTCCGGAGTCGATTCCGACTCCGCGAGGGGAGACTTAACCGCGGAGCGTGGTCCCGGGAATCGCGGGGCGGGAACTTGTCCGTTGAAGAAACGTGGACAAAGCGTGCGCCGCGTTTCGGTACCTTCGAGCGGTCCGTTCCCTGCGCAGTGCGCGGGTGAAAGGCCTGGCCGGGGTCGGCGGCGGCGCCGGTCTTCGAGAGGCGGATCGTCGTCCGGGTGGGAGTGTCGGAATGGCTGGAGCGAGCTTCGACGAGATGAAGACCTTCGTCGCCGTCGCGACGCACGAGAGCTTCGCGGGAGCGGCCCGAGCGCTGGGGCTCTCCACCTCGGCGGTAAGCAAGCACGTGCGCAACCTGGAGGAGCGCCTGGGCGTCCAGCTCCTCAATCGGACGACGCGCCAGGTCGTCCCGACCGAGGCGGGTCGGCTCTTCCAGGAGCGGGCGAAGACGCTGCTCGAGGACGTGGACGCGCTGGAGGCGCAGATCCGCGGCGTGCAATCCCAGCCACGGGGCACCCTGCGCGTGACGACGCCCCAGGACTTCGGACGGCTCTACCTCTGCGACGTACTCGCGGAGTTCGCGACGCAGCACCCGGAGCTGCGCATCGAATTCGACATGACCGATCGGATCGTCGACCTCGTCGAGGGCGGCTACGACGTCGCGCTGCGGATCACGCGGCCGAGTGACTCGACGCTGCGGATCAAGCGCCTCTCGCCGGTCGAGATGCGGCTCTGCGCCAGCCCCGAATACCTCGAACGATATGGCGAGCCGGCGCGGCCGAGCGACCTCCGCACCCACAACTGCATCGAGTACGCGCATCTCGTGGCGAGCGGCTGGCGCTTCGACGTCGACGGTCGGGTCGAGACGGTCGTGGCGACGGGCCGACTCCACTGCACGTCGGGCTGGGCCATGCGGGTGCTCGCGCTGGCCGGCCAGGGCATCGCGCTGCTGCCCTTCTTCATGGTGCGGGAGGATCTCGCGAGCGGGCGGTTGCGCTCGATGCTCGAAGACTCGCTCGAGAACGAGAACGAGCTCGCGGCGCTGCTGCCTCCGGGGCGCCGGATCCCGGCGAAGACCCGCGTCTTCCTGGACTTCGTGGCCGAGAAGCTCTCCGGGCAGTCCTGGTGGCAGCCGATCGAGTGAGGTCGCGGCGAGCGCTCAGTCCTCCGGAAGCGGGATGAACTCCGGATCGCCCGGGACTTCGGGGAAGCGCTCCTCCTTCCAATCCGCCTTGGCCTGCTCGATCCGCTCCCGGGAGCTCGAGACGAAATTCCACCAGAGATGGCGCTCTCCCTCGATCGGCTCACCGCCCACGAGGGCGATCCGCGCGTCCTGGATCCCCTTGACCGAGGCCACCGCGCCTCTGCAGAGCACGATCATGCTGCCCGGCGAGAAGCGCTGGCCGTCGATCTCGACCTCGCCTTCCACGACGTAGACCGCGCGCTCGGCATGTTCGTCGGGCAGCGCGACCTCGCGTCCGGCCTGCAGCGTGCCCGCCAGATAGAACATCGGGGACGCCACCTCCACGGGCGACGTCTGCCCCAGGGCGGAGCCCGCGACGAGCGTCAGATCCACGCCCGGACCCGTGATGCGGGGCAGGGTCCCGGCCGGATGGTGCACGAAGCTCGGCTCGATCTCCTCGGATTCGCGGGGCAGCGCGAGCCAGACCTGCAGGCCATGGAGATTCGAGCCCGACGCGCGGAGCGCTTCGGGCGTTCGCTCGGAGTGGACGATGCCCCGGCCCGCCGTCATCCAGTTGACCGCGCCGGGCTCGATCGGCTGGTCGAAGCCGAGGCTGTCCCGATGCTGGATGACGCCGTCGAAGAGGAAGGTGACGGTGGCGAGGCCGATATGCGGGTGCGGGCGGACCCCGATGCCCTGACCCGGCTCGAAGCGGGCTGGCCCCATGTGGTCGAAGAAGATGAAGGGGCCCACGCGCTGCCGGAGCCGGGAGGGCAGCACCCGACGCACCTCGAAGTCGCCCAGATCCTTGGACTTGGACTCGATCGTGAGCTCGATCGCGCCCTGACGTTCGACGCATTCCGGCTCGTTGCAGGGCTGGATGCTCATCTTCCGACTCCTTTCGGGCTCGGCCGGGCAGGCGAGAAATTTTCGGCCGACCCGGAACCTAGCGCCCGGGCCGAGCGGGGGACGTCGGCCGGGCGCCACGATCCGTGGACAGTCTTTCCACGAATCGCGTCTTCCCTCGCCGCCGAGGTGCGGATAGATCCCCCTTGAAGAGAGCGTGCGTCGCCACGGGCTGCGTCGCCACGCATCACCAGCGCCCGGGCAGTGGAGGCCGCGAGCCAATGAACGAGCAGGCGCCCATCTCGAGGCGGAGCTTTCTGAAAGGCGCGGCCGGGAGTGGACTCGCAGTCGCGACGGGAGGAATCATGAGCGCATGTGTCCGGGAAGACACGCCGGGTGCCGGGTTCGGCGCAGACGGGCCCGCCGATCTGTTGCTCACGAATGGTCGGATCGCGACGTTGGCGGATGAGGGGCCGGGGGTCGTCGAGGCGCTCGCGATCCGCGAGGGTCGCGTCGCGGCGGCGGGAGACCGCAGGGCTCTGGAGCGGCTTCGCGGGCCGTCGACGCGGATGATCGATCTCGGGGGACGCACCGCGATTCCAGGGCTCAACGACTCGCATACGCATCCGATTCGCGGCGGGCTCAACTACAACCTCGAGCTGCGCTGGGACGGAGTGCCCTCGCTCGAGGATGCGCTCGAACGGCTGCGGGTGCAGGCCCTGAACACGCCCCCGCCGCAGTGGGTGCGGGTCGTCGGCGGCTGGAGCGAGTTCCAGTTCCGGGAAGGGCGGATGCCCACTCTGGAGGAGATCAATCGCGCGGCGCCCGACACGCCCGTCTTCATCCTGCACCTCTACGATCAGGCGTTGCTCAACCGCGCGGCCCTGCACGCCCTCGGCTACGACCAGCACGCGCCCGAATTCGATCGGGGCCTCGTGCAGCGGGACGCGAGTGGCCGGCCGACCGGATTACTGATCGCGAAGCCGAGCGCCCTGATCCTCTACCAGACCCTCGCGAGCGGCCCCAAGCTCTCGCCCGACGACCAGGCCAATTCCTCGCGTCACTTCATGCGGGAGCTGAACCGCCTGGGGGTCACGAGCGCGATCGACGCCGGTGGCGGCGGCCAGAGCTACCCGGACGACTATCAGGTGATCAAGCGCCTGGCCGAGGACGGGCTCACGACCGTTCGGCTCGGCTACGACCTCTTCGCCCAGCGGGCCGGCCACGAGCTCGAGGACTTCCGGCGCTGGACCCGGATGACGCGCCCCGGAGACGGCGACGATCTGCTCAGGATGCTGGGCGCCGGCGAGAATCTCACCTGGGCAGCGGCCGACTTCGAGAACTTCCTGGAGCCGCGACCGGACCTCGGCAGCGACCTCGAGACGCAGCTCGAGCCGATCGTCTCGCTGCTCGCCGCGGAGCGCTGGCCCTTCCGGATCCACGCGACCTACGACGAGTCGATCGGTCGGTTTCTGGACGTCTTCGAGCGGGTCGATCGCGAGATCCCGCTCGACGGACTGCACTGGTTCATCGACCATGCCGAGACGATCGGCGATCGCAACATCGAGCGGATTCGGGCGCTCGGCGGCGGCATCGCGATCCAGCATCGCATGGCCTTCCAGGGCGAGTATTTCATCCGGCGCTACGGCGAGGAGACGGTGCGTCGCACGCCTCCGATCCGCCGGATGCTGGAGATGGGCGTGCCCGTCGGCGCGGGGACCGACGCCACCCGCGTCGCCAGCTACAACCCCTGGGTCTGTCTGTACTGGCTGGTCAGCGGTCGAACGCTGGGCGGAACGCCGCTCTACGACGCCGAGAACCGCCTCTCGCGCGACGAGGCGCTGCGGCTCTGGACGCGAGGCAGCGCGTGGTTCTCCACGGAAGAGGATCGCAAGGGCGCGCTCGCGCCGGGCATGCTCGCGGACGTGGCCGTGCTCGACCGCGACTTCTTCTCCGTCGACGAGGAGGAGATCAAGTCGATCGAGTCGGAGCTCACGATCCTGGGCGGCGAGGTCGTGCACGGGGCGGGTGCGTTCGCGTCGCTCGCTCCCGAGCTGCCGCCTGCGAGCCCGGATTGGTCGCCGGTCGCTCGCTTCGGCGGCTCGGCGCCCATCGAGCGCGACATCGGCCACTACCGCACGGCCCACCACGCGGGCTGTCAGCACGGTCCATCGCCGATCACGGGCAGCGCCGGCCTGCTGGGATGCGCCTGCTTCCTGGCCTGAGTCGCCCTCGTTCGCAACGCATCCACCCGAGATCAGGAGGAACGTCATGATCCAGATTCGCCGATCCGCCGAACGCGGACACGCCCGACATGGCTGGCTCGAGAGTCGGCACAGCTTCTCCTTCGCCGGCTACTACGACCCGGAGTTCATGGGCTTCCGCTCCCTGCGCGTGATCAACGAGGATCGCGTCGAGCCGGGGCGCGGCTTCGACGCCCACTCGCATCGGGACATGGAGATCCTCAGCTACGTGCTCGACGGGGCGCTCGAGCACCTGGACAGCATGGGGAACGGATCGGTGATCCGACCGGGTGAGCTGCAGCTGATGCGCGCCGGGACCGGCGTCACCCACAGCGAGTACAACCACTCGAAGCAGGACCCCGTGCATTTCCTGCAGATCTGGATCCTGCCCGACCGCGAGGGTCTCGAGCCCGGATACGAACAGCGTGCCTTCCCGGCGGAGGATCGACGGGGACGCTTCCTCCGGATCGCCTCGCCCGACGGCGTGGAGGGCTCAGTGAGGATCAGCCAGGACGCCTCGCTCTACGCCACGCTGCTCGAAACGGGGGACGCGGTCGAGCAGGCGCTCGACCCGAAGCGCTTCGCCTGGCTGCAGGTCGCTCGAGGCGAGCTGCGTCTGAACGGCGAGCACACGCTCTCGGCCGGAGACGGCGTCGCGATCGCCGGTGAAGAGGCGCTCTCGCTCGTCGCGCAGTCCTCCGCGGAAGCGCTCCTCTTCGATCTGGGCTGACGCGGATGGCGAATCCTGCGTCCTCGCAGCAACGGGCGTCGGCGGCCGTCGAGTCGGCGTGGAAGCCGCTTCGGCATCCGCTCTTCCGGTCGATCTGGATCGCCTCGGTCGCTTCGCAGGTCGGGACCTGGATCCACGACGTCGGTGCGGCCTGGCTGATGGCGAGTCTGTCGCCGTCGCCGCTGATGGTGTCGCTCGTGCAGGCGGCGACGGCGCTTCCGCTCTTCCTCCTGGCGGTGCCGGCGGGCGCGTTGGCGGACATCGTCGATCGCAAGCGGATGCTCGTGTGGACCCAGATCTGGATGCTGCTCGCGGCCCTCGCGCTTGCGGCGCTCACGGCCAGCGGAGCGACGGGCCCGGCCTCCCTGCTGGTCTTCACGCTGCTCCTCTCGGTCGGCGCGGCGCTGGCGGCGCCGGCCTGGCAGGCGACGACGCCGGAGCTGGTGAGCTCCGACGAGCTACCGCTCGCGGTCTCGCTGAACGGGATGGCGATCAACCTCTCGCGATCGGTCGGTCCGGCGATCGGCGGCGTGCTGGTCGGGCTCTACGGACCGCAGAGCGCCTTCGTCGTGAATGCGCTCTCGTTCGTCGTGGTGCTGATCGTCCTCGCGCGCTGGAAACGCACCGCGGTGGAGCCGACGCTTCCCGCGGAGCGGTTCACGCACGCGGTGCGTGCCGGACTCCGATACGCGAGACATGCGCCCGGCTTCCGCAGCGTGCTGGCCAGGGCGGCGCTCTTCCTGCTGCCGGCGAGCGCGCTCTGGGCGCTGCTGCCACATCTCGCCAAGCGGGAGCTCGGCCTCTCGGCCCTGGGCTACGGCGTCCTGATGGCCGGGGTGGGGATCGGGGCGCTGCTCGTCGCGACGAGCCTGCCGCGCCTACGCGCCGCTCTCACCACGCGGACGCTCACCTTCTCCGCGGCCTGGCTCGTGGCGGCGATGATCGCATTGCTCTCCCAGAGCCCGAACGCCGTCGTCGCATGGCCGGCGCTGTTGGTGCTGGGCATGGGCTGGCTGGTGATGCTCTCCTCGCTCCACCTCGGCGCGCAGTCGACGGCGGCGGGCTGGGCGCGCGCGCGAGCGCTCTCCGTCTTCCTCCTCGTCTTCTTCGGTGCGCTCTCCCTGGGAAGCCTCGGCTGGGGCGCGCTCGCCGAGTGGCTCGGCGTGCGGTCGACGCTCCTGATCGCGGGCGGCGTGACGGCGCTCGCGGCGCTCCCGGGGCTCGCCTTTCCGCTCGCGGCCGGGGACGGGCCTTCCCTCGCGCCGTCCCTGCACTGGCCGGCTCCCCACGTTCCGACGCCGGACGATGCGGACGAGGGTCCCGTGATGGTGACGATCGAGTACCGGGTCGCCGCCGCAGACCGCGCGCGTCTCTTCGAGCTGCTCCAGGAGCTGCGGGCGCGGCGACTGCGGGATGGGAGCTTCGGATGGAACGTCTTCGAGGATCCGAGCCAACCGGGCCGGGTCACCGAGGTCTTCTACGCAGAGTCCTGGCTCGATCATCTGAGACAGCACGAGCGGGTGACGGAGTCGGATCGCCTGCTCCAGGACCGGATCCGTGCGCTGCAATCGGAGCCGGATGGGCCCCGGGTTGATCACTGGCTGGCGTTCCGGACGGGATCGTGAAGCGCTGGCTGGCCGTCTGGCTGCTGCTCTGGCCCGGATGGGCCGGAGCGGAGGAGGCCGCGCGATTCGGTCTGCTGCGCCTCGACGACGTCTACGCCTCGCCACCCCGACAGGGCAGCCTCTCCGACTCCCTGAAGCGTTGGCCGCTCCCGCTCCCCGACTCCCATGCATCGCTCGGCGGTGAGATCCGTCTGCGGTACGACTACCGGCGGAACGAGGAGTGGGGCGACGTACCGCAGGACGAGGCCGGCGCGTTCCTCCAGCGCTATCTGCTGCATGCGAACCTCGAGCTCGGTCGCTGGCTCCGACTCTTCGGCGAGCTGCGCAGCGCGCTCGAGGACGGGCGGTCCGCGCCTCCGAGCCCGGTCGAGGAGGGGCGCGTCGACCTGCAGCAGGCGGTCGTCGAGCTCCGCTTCGGCGAAGGGGATCGACGCGCGTTCCTGCGCGCCGGACGTCAGGAGGTCGCGCTCGGCTCCCAGCGACTCGTGGCGGTGCGGGAGGGGCCGAACGTTCGCCGACGCTTCGACGGCCTGCGGGCCGAGCTGCGATCCGGTCGGTTCTCCGTGACCGGGCTGGCGGCGTACCTGACGGAGAACGAGCCGGGCGACTTCAGTGACGGCGTGGACGAGGACGTCGTGCTCTGGGGCGTCTACTCGGTCCTGCATCGACCGCTCGCGATCCCCAGCTCCTTCGATCTCTACTATCTGGGCTACCGCGCTCGGGACGCCCGCTTCGTCCAGGGAACGGCGAGGGAGCTCCGGCATTCGGTCGGCTTGCGGGTGCACGGGCGACACGAGGCGTGGGACTGGAACGGCGAGGCCGTCTTCCAATGGGGCAGCTTCGGCGGCGCCGACATCCTCGCCTGGACCGTGGCGTCGGAGACGGGTCTCCGCTTCGATTCGCTGCCGCTCGCGCCGCGGATCGCGCTGAGTGCCAACGTCGCCAGCGGCGACGACGACCCGGAGGACGACCGTCTCGGGACGTTCAACGCGCTCTTCCCTCGCGGCAACTATTTCTCGCACCTCGCGCTGCTGGGACCGCGTAACTTCGCGAACCTGCATCCCAGCCTGACGCTGCGCCTCTCGCAGACGCTCTCGTTCACCCTCGACGCGAACTTCTATTGGCGCCTCGAGGCGAACGACGGCCTCTACGGGCCGAGCGGCAACCTGCTACGCGCGGGGACGGACACGAACAGCCACTACGTGGGTCCGGCGATCTCGGGCTCGATCGACTGGACGCTGAGCCGCTACCTCTTCGTCGGGCTGATCTACACCCATGGCTTCGCGGGACCCTTCATCGAGGACACGGGCCGTTCACGGGACATCGACTTCGTCGAGCTGACGCTGCAGCTGCGCTTCTAGGCCTCGCTCTGGCCCCGCGTCCGAACGTACTGCGACCTTCCGCTCGTGCCTAACGGAACTTCAGGATCACGTGCTCGCCGATGTTCCGGATCGTCTCCAGCATGGCCCACTGCGGGACCGTGCCCGTCTGGTTCAGGAAGAGGATCTCGTCGGCGCCGGCCTCGACCAGCCGGTTCACGTAGCCGATGCAGTCGTCGACAGTGCCGTAGGCGTGATTCGGGTTGAGGAGCGCCATGCTCGGGTCCGAGAAGTCGACGGAGATCTGCTCCGCGCCGATCGCGGCAGATCCGTTCCCCTATCGACATCTCACAGCGGAGCGAACCGGATAGGCAGAGGATTTCTTATCCACGCCTCAAGGCTGCTGCTCGAGATCCTTGCGGATAGGAGTTTTAAGCAGCGTTTTCCGCACCACCCATAGTAGGCGTTCTGACAAGTAGGGCCCAAGGGGCCCGTTCCGGGCACGAGGGGGGTCCTTCTTCCATCTCGGAGAACGAATCCGGTGGGCTTCTTCTCCACGCGACATCGTCGTTCTCGGCGAAATCGGTCGACTTCGAGAGCAAAGCCAAAGCCGCTAGCCCTCGTCGGCCACCGAATCCGATGCGGCTCGAGGCTGGGCGCGCTTGCAGTTTTCGGGAACGACCAGGGGCTTGGAGTCACGAAGCGCCGCACTGAGCTGACCCTCCAGGATCTCACGCGTCCAGCTGTACATCGCATCCAGCTTTCGGGCGCCGTCGGGCTTCGTGCACATCTTGTCCCGTCGGCCCCAGAGCAGCATATACGGTTTGTCTTCTTCCTGCGCGATGCCCAGCTCGCGTGAGACGGCGGTGGATTCGTGGGTGTTCTCTCCGCAGATCACCAGAACCTCGTCCGCCGCTCGGATCCCCGAGCGCGCGCTGGAGTCCCAGCTCGGATGAGATGGGTTGCAGATCCCGTTCTTCACGACCTTGAAGGTCGCACCGGGGCGCTGGGACTGGGCGACGAGCAGCTCGCTGAGGTCCGAATCGTTCTCTCGATCAAAGCTGACGAATACTCGTGTTCGCGTCATGAGGGAGACTTTCTCGAGCGAAGAAATGCCAGATACTTCAACAGCTCTTCCTCCTCTTCGGCCGTGAGATCATCGATCGCGAAGGCGGCCAACCTCCTGCGTCGGGCAGACTTCTCGCCTTCGGATGGCAGCAGGTACCCTGCCTTCTCCATCAAGGTCTCGTAGGGAACGGCGTAGACCTCGGCCAGGCTGTGCAGCACATTGGGCGAGGGCTTCTTGATCTTGCCGTTCTCGAGCTGGCTCAAATACGCGTTCGACACGGCCTTCCCCGTCGCCTGCTCGACCTCTCGAAGAGAGAAGCCTTTCGCCTTGCGTAGATCCGACAGCACCACGCCAAGCTCCCCGAGCTTCCCCTCGGAGGCAGATCGCTCGATGATCGCTCTCGCTGTCTTCTTGCGCGCAGTCATCGATTCGTACCCGGCGACATCCCCCGCAAGAACTGGAAGAGATCGCTCGTCGTCGAGAGGACCAGCGTCGTTTCATTCGAGAGGATGGAATCGTAGGACTGCATCGTGCGTGTGAACTCGTAGAACTCGACGGCTGCCGGGCTTTGATTGTAGGCCGCAGAGTAGACTTCCGCGGCCTTCGCATCTGCCAGGCCGCGAATCTCTTCCACCGCACGGTAGGCCTCCGACTGGATCTTGTTCAGATCTCGCACTCGGTTGCCCCGGATTCGGGCCGCCTCGCCGTTGCCTTCGGAGAGAAAGCGTTCCGCGATCTGCCGTCTCTCACTGATCATCCGATCGTAGATCTTAGGACGCACGCTCTCGTTGTAGTTGATGCGTTTGAACCGGATGTCGAGCAGCTCGATCCCGAAGACGAGGACCTTCTCCGCGGCCGCCGCAAAGATCTCCTGCTCGACCGACTTGCGGCCTTTCTGGATGGGAACGAGCAAGCCCATGTCCTGATCCTGGCCGCCTGCGCCGAGCAGCGTATCGCGGAGCGGTATCCGGTCCTTCGTGGTCCGAATGATCTCGATGAGCTCGTGTTTGGCGACCGCGTTTCGCGTCTCGCTTCCGAGTATGTCGTCCAGACGCGACAAGGCGCTGCGTTCGTCCCGCATTCGCAGGAAATATTGGAGAGGATCCGTGATGCGCCAGCGAGCGAAGAGGTCGACCGAGATGTAGAGCTTGTCCTTCGTCGGCATGTCCGACGGCCTGCCGTCCCATTCGAGCACTCGACTGTCGATCGGATTGACTTCCTGGATGAAGGGAATCTTGAGCTTCAATCCGGCGGTCGTGACCGGAGCGCCAACGGGCTTTCCGAATTGAGTAATGATGACCTGCTGGACTTCGCTCACCACATAGATCGCGTTCATCGTGGCATAGGCGAGCAATCCAAAGATCACTGCAATGGCGATACGCCTGCTGTCCATCATGACTTGTCTTCCCTCCGTGGATCGAGGTTCAGCAGCGGCAGGAGACTTCGCGTGCGCTCGTCGATGATGATCTTGTTTCGAATGCTGGGCAGGACGCGCTGAAGCGTTTCTACGTAGATGCGCCGACGCGTGACCTCAGGCGCTTTTTCGTATTCCGCCAACAGGTCGCTGAAGCGAGCGACATCGCCTTCCGCCTCGTTGATCCGCTTCAGCCGGTAGCCGTCGGCCTCGCGGATCCGCTGATCCTTCTCGCCCTCCGCGAGTGGGATCACTTTGTTGTAGTCCCGGCGCGCTTCGTTGATGAGCTTCTCTTTTTCCTGCTGTGCCTGGTTCACCTCATTGAAGGATTCCTGAACCGGCTCGGGCGGATTGATGTTCTTCAGCTGCACCTGATCGATGCTGATGCCCATCGCGTATTTGGTCGACAGCGCCTGCATCTTCGTCAGCGCCTCCGACTCGATCTCCTGTCGTCCGATCGTGATGACTTCATCGACCGTTCGATCACCCACGACCTCGCGCATCACGGACTCGGACACGTAGCGGAGCGTTTCGGCGGGCTCGCGAACCTCGAAGAGGTATTTGACGGGCTCCGAAATCCGATACTGAACCACCCACTCGACGAGCGCGGCATTCAAATCTCCGGTCACCATCTGCGTTTCCTGCTTGCCATCGTGTCGGCGCGAGCCCTGATAGGGATCGGTCGCACCCGGCGTCATGAATCCGAACTCCTGCTTGAGCTGACGCTTCACGGGCAGAATCGTCACCACGTCGACACCAAAGGGGAGCTTGAACTGCAGTCCGGGCGGAACCTCCTTGAGGTATCGCCCGAAGCGCTGCACGACCGCGACCGAGTCACTCGGCACGGTGTAGAAGCTGGTCCAGGCGCAGAGTGCCGCCAGCGCCAAGACCATGGGAATCATCAACCCGCGTGGGCCGCCCGCCTGGGCGAGGCGATCCCTCCCCAGCTGGATGAGGTCGTCTGGATCTGTTGGCATGATCGACTGTCCTTGATCTGCACTCGGTCTAGGCACGAGGCGGACGGGAGAGTAGACGCAATTGCTTGATATATCAAGCGTATTGCGCACTTGTTCGATATACTACGCAAATGGCCACGCATACGCAGCCGCTCGATTCCGCTCGTCACGGCTCTCCCACAGGAGCGGCATCCGATCCACGATCTGGTCACCAACGACCAGACGAAGCGAACCAATGGCGCATGGTTGACGCGCCGAGGCAAGAGTCGGCGGGCCACCATGCACCCGGTTCGATGGAGGGCGATGCCTTCAGCCTGCCTTACGTCGAACGATCTGACTCTCACGTCAGGAGCGCTCTCCGCGGCTGGGTACGCAAGCCAGCAGGCCATGGACGCTTCCGTTCTCCCACCGCGGCGGCCTGGGAAGTGCGCCACGGACGAAACCTTCGCATGGAGCCACTCGCCTGGGAGCATGCGGGCAAGGACGAACACCTCGCTGCGTGCGACGCGCGCAGCGACGACGGCTTTGGTGGGCATCAGGGACTCGATCACGAGATCCGGCCGATGCCCACGGTCGGCTGACCATGCTCGATGAGCCCGGGAAGCACCCGAGTCGACACGCTGCCGAAGGGAATCGCGGCCATAGTGCAGTCGACTCTTCATACGATCAGGAGGGATACGGGAATGTGGAAGAGACTGAGCGAATCGCTGCACCGCACCTGGCTCATGCTGAACAGGAGCGCATACGAGCGTCGAGCAGAGAAGGCGCGAGCACGATTCTGGCTCGAGGTCCGAGAGGGTCAGCGAGAAGCCGAGATCGCGATCCGTTCCTGAGCGCGGGCCCGAACAATGCCGAGCGTCGATCTCCGTACCTTCGGGATCGAGAATCGTCGCAAGGACGCAGGTCCGCCGCACATCCTCGGCCCGCCGCCCCGCGCGCCCCGGCTGACCCGACATGCCTGCTTCGACCTCTCGACTTGACAAGCGTCCGCGCGCATCGACAACACCGCCCAAGTGGAAGTCGACGCCGTCGACCGAGAGACGCCGCCTGAAGGCCGGCCCGCTGATCCCAAACGAAACGAATCCAACCGTTCGAGAGCGCTCCTGGCGCTTGTCGATCGGGTGAACTCATCGGCCCCCTCGATGGATCGAGGGGGCCTCTCATCGATCGGCTCGGCCTCCTGGCTGAGCCCGGGAGGATGGGCGGCCACCGGCAGCGCGGCCGGCGATCCAGCGAACGGCGGCGAGGAGGCCGCCGAGGCCCCCAGCACGGCGGCCCACATCCGCGAGCAGGTGACCACCCTGGTCCTCGCGGTGGCCATCGCCCTGGGGATCCGCGCCTTCGTGATCGAGCCCTTCCGGATCCCATCCGGCTCGATGCTCCCGACCCTGCTGATCGGCGACCACCTCTTCGTCAACAAGTTCGTCTACGGCCCGAAGATCCCCTTCACGGACCTGCGCCTGCCCGGCCTGCGGGAGCCCGAGCGGGGCGACGTGGTGGTCTTTGCCGTCGCGCGGCAGGGGGGCCGCGGCGTCTCGCGCATCTACCCCGCCGACCTGCGGCCCGACCTTCCGCGGGAGGACTTCGTCAAGCGCATCGTGGGCCTCCCCGGCGACCGGGTCTCGGTCCGCAACGACCACCTCTACGTGAACGGCGAGCCGGTCGAGCGGGTGCCCATCGAGGGCGGCTTCGTGGACGACCACGGGGCGCGCCTCGACGTCTACCAGGAGAACCTCTCCGAGTGCCAGCACGCCATCCTCGACGACCCGCGCAAGTGGGGCCTCTCGGGGCGCGAGATGGTGGTGGAGCCCGGGCGCTACTTCATGCTCGGCGACAATCGGGACAACTCCAACGACAGCCGGGGCTGGGGCACGGTCCGGATGGAGGAGATCAAGGGGCCGGCCTTCATCCTCTACTGGTCCTGGAACGTCACCGGCAGCTTCTTCCAGCTGCTGAATCCGGTGAACTGGTTCACTGCGGAGAAGCGCTGGAGCCGGGTCTTCGACCGGGTGAAGTGCGGTCCCGTGGCGCTCGACTGAGAAGGATGCCGACCCCCTCCTCCCGGCCCCGGCCCTCCCCGCAGGCG
>Ga0209536_100010241_pt1 | contig 13850 bp, 11 predicted proteins | sample DeeMarSeWOR28_12_FD_187461 | JGI IMG/M metagenome (GOLD analysis project Ga0209536, IMG submission 187461) | Marine sediment microbial communities from White Oak River estuary, North Carolina - WOR-2-8_12 (SPAdes) (version 2) | ecosystem: Environmental > Aquatic > Marine > Intertidal zone >...
CCCAGACCCGTGAAAGTCAAGAACGTCGAGGGCAATGAATGTTGGGTCACCAATGCCGGCTCAAACGGCAAATTCCTCGGTGTCATGGACTTCGATATCGACGCCGGCAAGATCAAGTCGATGAACTACGAAATGCTGCCGATTTTTGCCGAAGCGCTGCCTGCTGACAAGGAACTTCAGGCTTACATAGACCAGATGCGCAGCACCAAATACGATGAGAAGATCATCGAGAGCCGCGTCAAGAAGATGTATTACAACAAGAGCCGGCTTGGAAAGACCTTTAAAGAAATTCTGGACGAAAAGCTGGCTATTGCCGATCGCACGCTCTATCGTCGCGGCAACTTCATGGGCACCTGGGACCAGGTGTTATGCAACGCCTTGCGTGAAGAATATGATGCAGATGTTGCCCTTTCTGCCGGTGTGCGCTGGGGCACAACCACCCTGGAAGGCGACTGGATCACGATGGAAGATGTGATGACCCAATGCTCGATGACTTACGCCGAAACCTATGTTTCAGAAATGACAGGGCATGATCTACTGAATATTCTGGAACAGGTGGCAGACAACCTGTTTGATCCCGACCCCTATCTGCAATCAGGCGGTGACATGGTCCGCGTCGGTGGTCTCGACTACACGATCAATCCTGCAAAGCCCCTTTATGAACGCATTACCGATGCGCGTCTGGACAATGGCCACCTGATCGAAGCCGAGCAGAAGTACAAGGTTGCCGGCTGGGCACAGGTCAACCGCACACCTGAAGGCCGTCTGATGTGGGACGTCGTGCGTGACTATATCCTTAAAAACAAGGGCAAGGACAATGTGCTGAAGCTGGCGAAGATCAACCACCCGAAACTGGTTGGCGTGATGAAAGATCCGGGCATTGCCGATTACCCGGGCGATGCCAGTTAGTTTTTTTTAAACGCAAAGACGCAAAGAATGCAAAGTTTATTTGGGTTATTTATTCGGGTAAGAGTAAAACAAACATCTATCTGCAGGGTGCGTCGTGCGCACCCTGGGCATCATATCTAACAGCCGATTTCGTGGCCCGCAAACACCTGAGATCAGAAACCTCAGCGGCCTTCGCGCCTCTGCGTTGATCAATCGCTTTTTTGAGGTCACTTGCTGAGGTCAACCATCTCCGTCATCTGCGGGGCGAGTTCATCGGCTATCTCGGCAATCAGGCCACCGTAGATCATGCCCAGCATCTCCATGTTCATCAGTGATATATACGTCTTGCCATTGGATTTCTCATAGACGGCAATGGTGCATGGCATCATCGTGGTCAACAGTTTGTATTCATCGTGCACCAGCATTTTCGCTGCGGCCTCCGGTTCGCACATCTTCAGCACCTGATTTTTACCGATATCCGTACCGGTCACTTTTAACAGGTTTTCCTGGAAATTGACTTTCCATTTGCTCGGCACCTTCCAGCCGGCATATTTAGCGTTTTCTTCCAGCCTGGCCAGTGTTTCATCAAACCCCAACGGGCTTTCGACTTCGATCAACATTTGTGATCCAAGCGACTGTCCTATCATCTGCTGGACTGCGGGTACTTGCAGTAATGCGACGCCGGCAATAGCGCCAATGATAAAAGATACGATGATTTTCATATTCATTTCCTCGTCAATGCGTTTGTTATGCGGGTCTGGAAACCAGTTTCAGGATCCAGGACGCGCGGTTTATCAGCGTGCTTTGCGGCCTGCACGTCATGGCTGTTCCGATGGTGCAAAATTAAAATACATCTTGTCGGTCTTTAGATGATAGCCCCAGGGCAGACCAGAATTTTTCCAGCCATTGACAACGCGCTTGCCCTTGTCCGGTCCCTGCTTTGCCTTTTGACCTTCGAAGCCTTCCACCTGGAGATACACTTTCCGGTAACCGGCGTCATGAAGCTCTCGCGCTGCGGCAGGAGAGCGTCCTCCGAAAGTGCACATCAGGATGATCGGTACCGACCTGTCCTTGTTTCTGGACGCAACGAAATTATCGACAGCATCGACAAAATCCAGGTTATAGATTTTCAGGTAGGCACCATGTGCGCCGTCATCCTTCGGATTCCAGACATCACTGTAAAGGTATAGAGGTATATTGGCATCAGCCATATCGGTGAATCCGACAAACTGGATCTCGGCACGCGTCCTGATGTCGATCATCAGCACATCCTCGGGATCGGAGGCCTTCATAGCGTAAGCCTCCTGAGGACTGAGATAGAGGTCATACGGGGTATGCCACTTTTCCTTTACTGCAGACTTGTCAACGGCGCTGGCGGGAGTGATAAGCGCTGACAGGACCGCCATGCCAACAATGATGATAGCTATACGTCTTACAGACACAGCAGCCATTATGACAGTCACTACAGATTCATTTAATTAGCAATAAACTTTCATTATTCACCAACCCGGTAACAAAAGGGTCCGCATAAGCGGACCCTTTGTTTCAGCTGGATGGACGGGTGTTAGCCACCGAATGCATCGTGTGTGATGTTATTGAACCAGCTGTAGGCATACTGGACTTCACGAGCACGGTCACCTGCAGGGCTGTCCAGACTGGTCAGCCCCCCGGAACCTGAGACTTTCGCAACCTTGCCGTCAACCAGGTTGTATACCATGGCTACCGAGATGCCATCTTTGGGCGCGACGATGCTGTAGCAGGTATTCACCCAGGAAGGCTCACCTGGTTCGCGACCATTGACCAGATCGACGATGGCTGCAGCCGTCACTTTCGCTTCAGAGTTCGCGGCGTAGCCTGACTTCGGTAGCGGTGCCTGAATGGCTGCATCACCTATCACATGGACACCCTTGTGGATGGTCGACTCGAAGGTCCTGTGGTCAACCGGACACCAGCCGCTGTCATCGGCCAGACCTGCCGTATGTGCGATCGCACCCGCTTTCTGAGCAGGAATGATGTTGTATACAGCAGCTTTATGGGTCTTGCCATCGCCGGTCTGAACTGTACCTGCTTTCGCATCGACGCTCTTGACACCACCACCGGTATCCCCGGCCGCAACCCATTCGATGTGGTCCGGGTAGTGGCGTTCAAAGGCCTGTTTGAACAGTTTCATCTTGGAGAACTTGTCCTTGGCGTCCACGATCAGAACCTTGGATTTCGGCTTTTTGGTTTTCAGATAGTTGGCGATCTGACAGGCGCGCTCATACGGCCCCGGTGGGCAGCGGAACGGATTTGGCGGCGGCGCAATCAACACGGTACCGCCGTCATCCATCGCTTCCAGCTGCTTGCGCAGTATCACCGTCTGATCACCGGCTTTCCAGGCGTGCGGCATTTTTTCATGCGCCGCTTTGTCATAACCGGCAATGTTGTCGCTGAAGGAAATGCCCGGTGCAACGACACAGCGGTCATAGCTAAAGCTCTGACCACCTTTGGTGCTGACCTTGCGTGCAGCCGCATCGATTGCGGTAACGGTATCGTGCACGACCTTGACGCCATGCTTGCCCAGGCCATCGTAACCAAACTTGATGGAATCGATGTCGCGCGCACCACCCAGCACTTCGTTACTCAGGTAACAGGTATAGTAGTTTTTGTTCGGCTCAATCAGCGTGACCTCGATGGAATCGTCAGCCATGCGGATATACTTTGCACATGTTGCACCGCCCGTGCCGCCACCCACTATGACAACTTTTTTCGAAGCTGCTGTAGCGATGTGTGGAAATCCGAGCGTACTGACTGCGACAGTCGTGCCAGCGACCTTGATAAAATCTCTGCGATTTAGCTTTTGCATCTTTGTATCCCCTCTTACTCCTGGCTGGCAAAAAATTGCAACAAGGCTTCGATTTGTTCGTCATCCAGCTTGTCGACTTTCTTTTTCATTTTCTTGGTCATTTCGCTGCGACCACCCCTGAAGTCTTCCATCGTGAACTGCAAGTACGGCAGCCATTGTCCAGCCAGGATACCCGAATCGTCATCAGCTAAAGAACCATTTTCATCGTGGCACTTGCTGCAGTTTTTCTTGTACAGCTTGGAGCCTGCTTCGACCTTGGCTGTATCAAGTTTCTGTTTGGCAGCGTTGCTTTCGAATGACTTGCCGGCGTAGTAATCTGCGATCAGGGCAATTTCTTCATCGCTATAGCCTTTGGCGATACGGCCCATGATGGTACTGTGGCGTTCACCGCTCTTGTATTGCGCCATGACATCTTTTAGATACTCTGCAGACTTGCCTGCAATCGTTGGTGATGCTGGCCCTACGCTGTTACCACCGGTGCCATGACATCCGGCGCAGGTATTTGCCAGCATGCTTGCGCTTGGTGTAGCCATCAGTGGCGAACTTGCAAGCAACAAGACAGAACCCAATAACATGGCATGCGATTTTTTAGCAGGCATGTTGTCTCTCCTCTTTTCCATTGTTAAACGTTGTATCAATCGTCGATTCACAGCAGTTGTGTTTCGATCACCACAGGCATTGTTACAATACTACCCGCTGTGTTCATCCCACCAAAGCCTGCGCCGATTGCATCCAGGATATCGGCAACACACCGTTTTAGTGGTGTAGTCGTAACACTCTAATAATAAATATGCTACTCGTCAAAGGCTTAATAGGCTTTTTTATTCTTTTTTTTAGATCAATCACATAATGCTGTGATTTTTGTGCCAGATTGTCAGTTTCATCCAATTCTGACGACGCGCTTTATTAGATATATCAGCATATTATGATTTAGATGCGGACCAGAGGAATTGCATGATGGACGCACTTCCAGACCAGTTCAAACCTGCCCTATTATGCTTTTTTGTGACTTGTAACCGTTCACTCAATACAATACGGTTATAGCCACTGCTTTCCCAGTTACGCGGGCGTTTCTTTGAAGCTCACATAACACGTTGTCGATAAAACGGGCGCAGATGAAACTAACGCGTGTATTAGCTTTGTAGCCAGGATGCAACGTAGTGGAATCCGGGGTCGTTCAGCACCGCAAGCAATTCCCGGATTACGCTTCGCTTGATCCGGGCTACATACTAACCCGCATTTCATGTCTGTTTCTGGAGAAAGTGCATGAAATGACGGTAATAGCGTTTGATACGTTTAGATAACATCGAACCGGGACAGCAGTGGGTTATTGCATATTGTCACTCACCGCTGATTGCAGGCGCAAGGCATTCATCACGACGATTAAGGAGCTGAGTGACATACCTATCGCAGCACCCCACGGTGGAATGTAACCGGCAGCTGCAAAAGGCACTGCAATCAGGTTATAACCACCAGCCCAGAAAAAATTCTGCAAAATGTTACGCCGCGTCTTCTGCGCAAGCCGACGTGCATCCGCCAGAACGCCGACATTATCTCCGAGAATCAGGAAGTCGCTGCTGACATTGGCAAGATCGGTCGCATCAGAAAACGAGATTGAGACATCGGCCGCGGCCAGTGTCGGCGCATCATTGATACCATCGCCAAACATCGCGATGCGGCGACCCTGTTGCTGTTGCGCATGTGTCCATGCCAGCTTTTGCTGTGGTGACATACCGCCGTGACAATCGCTGATGTCCAGTTGATGGCATAACCTGGCAACACTCTTGCTGGCATCACCACTCAGAATCACAAACTGTTCGACATCGAGGCGGCGCAGACGGGACAGCATATCCTCGATGCCCGGGCGCAGCTCATCATCGAACACCAGTACCGCCTGCACCCCGTCAGCATTCGACAGTAACGACAACAACTGACCCTTCGCTCTGCACTCGTCCATAAGCAATTCAACCTCAGGCTCCAGTGCGTGTGCCTTTGATACAAATTCGGACTTACCCAGGCGCCATTCCTGTTGTTCGATCTGTGCAATCACACCTGAACCTGGAACATTTCTTTTTGCCGACGCCTTGAGGCCGGACTGCGGCGACTGCAGGCGTATCGCCCTGGCCAGCGGATGCTCTGAATCTGCAGACAAGAGCGCAGCATAACCCAGACACTCTGCCCGGTCGAGATTGCCAACCACACACACATCCGATAACACAGGACGTCCGGCTGTCAGCGTACCTGTTTTGTCGAATACGAAAACATCGCTTTTCGCCAGATCATCAAGCGCCCGCATGCGCAACGGCAATACACCAGTTTCCATGAAGCGACCGGCGCTGACAGTGAGTGCAACGGGCGTGGCCAATGCCAGCGCACATGGACAGGTCACGATCAAAACAGCGATTGTACTGGACAACCAGACTTGCGGCTCCTGCTGCAACCAGTACCATGCCGTTCCAGCAGCAATGACCAGTATGGCGGCGACAAACCAGCTTGCAGCCTGCTCGGCGAGCCGGGCATAACGGGGACGCTGCTCCAGGCCATGCTCGACGAGTTGCTGAATCTCGCTCAATGTCGAAGCCTGAATGGTTTTCGTGACCCTGATAACAACGGGCTGATCACCATTCACCGAACCGGCAACCACATGATCACCATGGTGTCTCAATACAGGATGCGGCTCACCGGTTATCAGTGATTCGTCAAAACTGCTACTGCCACTATTGACGGTGCCATCAACGGGTACGGTCTCTCCGGGTACCAGCCGAATCAGGTCTCCCGGCAACAATTCTTCCACTGCCGTGTCATGATGGCTGCCATCATCTGCGATGCGTTGAGCCGTTTTTGGTGTGATACGCGCAAGTCTGTCCAGATGATTGGCCGCCCTGAGTTTACCGCCGAGCTCATAGCGGCGTGCCAGCAGTAGAAAAAAAACAAACATCGCAATGGAGTCATAATACACCTCGCCATGGCCACTGATCGTGGCATACAGACTGCCGGCATAGGCAGCAGATAGTCCCAGCACGACGGGTATGTCCATGCCCAAACGCCGGTTACGCAAGTCACCCCATGCACCGGCGAAAAATTCCTGCCCCGAGTAAACTATGATCAAAGTGACCAGCATCAGACTGGTCCAGCGGCCGATGCTGATCCATAGTGGCATCGCAGCTGACGGGTCCGGATCGGCCATGAAGTAAGTAGCCAGTGAAAAGTTCATCACTAACATGCCAACAGCACCGGCGAAAATCAGCCTCTCGGTACTACGCCTGCGACGCAATTTCTGCAGTAAAGCGTTGCGTGAGGAATCATAGGGATGAGCTATATAGCCAATATCAGTAATCGCAGTGAGTATCTGGCTAAGACGGATCGTATCTGTATGCCAGCGCACACGCGCACGCTGGGTAATGTCATCGATATGAACATCGATAACACCGGGCAAGCCACGCAGGTGTTTCTCATTCAGCCAAAGACAAGCCGCACAACGAATATTCTCCAGCAACAACGTGGCCTCGCTCCAGTCGTGTTGCTGTGAAACGAATCCCTGCTGGATTTCTGGACGATCATACAGTGTCACCCGCTCCAGAAAATCGGGTATCACCTGCTGATTGCCAGAAACCGCTTCGTCGGTACGATGGTGGTAATAATCACCGAGCCCGGCATCCAGGATGGCTTTGCATACCGCCTGGCAACCATGGCAACAGAATTGGCGTTGTTTGCCGTCGATTTCGAGAACCGGCGCTGCCTGACCTTCAGGCACCGGCAATCCACAGTGATAACAACTACCCAAATGTGACTAATCCACGTATAGCCAAGGCGGAAGTAGCATTCCGATTGATGCTCTACTCTTCTTCGTCTTCGTCGTCTTCGGGCTGCAGATACAGGGTGTAGTAATCTGCCAGCGCCTCGATCTCGTCCTCGGTCAGTTTACTGCTGACATCACGCATGCGGCCATAGATATCGTTTTCACGGTCTTCTTCCTTGAACTCGGTCATGCTGTCGACCAGGTAGTTCCTGTGTTGTCCTGCGAGCGCAGGATGATCAAACTGACCACCACGGCCATCTCGGCCATGACAGGATGCACAGGCTTTCAGCAAACGCTCCGGATCACCATGAAACACCAGCTTCCTGACTTCGTCTGTCACGATCCGGTCGGGATTGGCTTGCGCCGGTTCCAGCGAAGCATACCAGGCAGCGAGTTCAGCCAGTTGCCTGTCATCGAGGTCCTTTACCGCCTTGTACATATCACGCTCATCACGTTTCTTGTCCTTATAGTCCCTGAGCTGTTTGAAAATGTACGAGGCGCTCATACCCGCGATGTTGATGTCGTCCTCATCATCCGAGATGCCGGCATCACCATGGCATTTACGGCATTTGATTTCTTTGGCCAGTACTTCTCCTGCAGCCGGGTCAGCCGACTTCAGCATTTTGACAGTAGCCACATCGAAAGCCACGGCTGATGAAGGCTCGGCATTCACAACGGGTACCAGCAGTAGCGTTCCGATCAACATAGTTATCAAGCGCATCATCGTTAAATACTCCAAGGCAAAGCGCCGTATGTTTCCAGGATGAAGAACTGAGCGATTGGATAGCCGTAGCTGGCCAGCATATACACCACAACCAACATCACCCAGAAACCAAAGCTGTTCAGCAGGCGAGGCATGCGCGCCGTAGCGTGTAGAGACTCAGCGTACTCGACTTCGAGGTTGTCAGCAGGCTGACCAACACCGTGTGTCTTGAGCAGAACATAAACCATTATCAATGCTGATGTAAAAAGAATCGCGCCACCGACGATCATCAACATTTCTGATGTCAGCCAGCTCTGCACGAATGACTCGTCATAGGGTGTGGAAGAGATACGACGCGGCTGACCGGCGACGCCAAGCTGATGCCAGGGTAAGGTCAGGATCAGCATGCCGACGAACCACAACCACAGTTGAGCGTTGGCAAGTCGGGTTGAGTACAGCGCCTTACCTGTCATCTTGGGCCACAGGTAGTACGCGATAGCGAAATACATGATCACGGAGGTGCCGGCAAATATCAAATGGAAGTGACCTGTTACCCACTGGGTGTTATGCACCATGGTATTCATCGAGTAGCTGGCATTGATCATGCCGCCAAAGCCGCCAAAGGTAAGCATCAACATTGAAAGTATCGCCGCCAGTACCAGGGGATTGTTCCATGGCAAAGCACCGATCCAGCCAAACAGACCTTTGCCACCACGCAGTCGGCCCGCAACCTCAAGCGAGGCAATCACGGTGAAGCCGGTAATCAGCGTCGGTACGGCAACCATGAAGGTTCCGGTCATATGCAGGAATTTCCAGCCGGCTGCCTGGAATGGATCCATATAGAGGTGATGGAAAGCTATGGGTATCGCGAACACCAGCAGCATAATGAAAGCAAAGCGCCCCATCTGGTCACTGAACACCCGGCCTCCAGCGGCCTTCGGCACCAGAGTATAGAGCGCGATATAGGCGGGGAACAGCCAGAAATAAACAATCGCGTGCAGTGTCCAGGAGAACAGTGTACGCGCCAGGCCAACGTCAACGGTGTCAATGATGCCAAGTGACCACGGAATCAACTGGAACACGACTTCCAGCGCTACACCGAGACTGGTACAGAACCACAGGATTGCATTCGCCGTGGTGCCAAACATAGCCAACGGTACCGCTTCGCCCCGATGCGCCTTCTTCCAGATGGTGTACATCATGACCATTTCCAGGCACCAGAACCAGGAACCGACGACCAGCAGTGCTGCACCGATATAGAACGCAGGGTGCGCCATCAGTGGTGGATAGAAGGTATACAGCACCGAGGCATTGCCTGTCAGTAATGGCACTGCTGCCAACAATACACCGACCAGTGAAAGCCAGAAGCCAAACCAGGCCACTGGCCTGTTCCAGATTTCCTGCTTGAGACTGGTCGTTGCCGTGTAGTAGCCATAGCCAACGATGAAAAATGTTGTCAGCACAAAGCCCATCAACACACCGTGTGTCGATACGCTGCCGAAATACAACTCAGGTGATTTAAGCTCAGGTATCAGGTCAATTCTTTCAACGACCTGGTAAAGACCAAGCAAGGCCGCCACTGCAAAGGCGGCAAAGGCTACCCACATATTCGCCAGTCCGAGGCTGGCTGCTCTTGCGTAACTCATGAATTATTTCCCCTCGCAGAATTCGCAGCAGTTGTCCCAGCAGATTTCGGTACCACAACCAGACGTGACCACATGCTGTCATGCCCCAGGCCACAGTACTCGTTGCAGAGGAAGGAATACTCACCTTCTCTTGGAAAGGCCGTATTGACTTCAGAGATATAACCGGGAACGACCATTGTCGCTGCATTGGTGAACGGCACATGAAAACCGTGCAACACATCAGCACTGGCGACACGGAATTTGACGGGCGTGTTGACCGGTACTTCGATCACTGGCGGATAGAAACCGTAGCGCGCGGCGACCATGGTGACGGTCATACTGCCGTCGGTATTTTCTTTTACACCCAGATTGTCTTCGGCAAATTCTTCGGTGAGATGAAGTCGTGTTGAATCGATGGTTTCAACATTGCTGGGGGGATGGATGTTACTGGCAACCGCATACAAACCCAGCAGGCCACCCATGACGAACGCCATGATCAGGGATATCCAGATCCAGCGTCGTTCCAGGTCATCATCACATATCGCCCTGAATGGATCACGCATAATACTCTCCTCTAGCTCACCGGACCATGTTTAAGGAACATGAAGAAAAACATGAATGCCCAACCGGCTGCCATAGCAACTGCCAGCAGCATCATCAATGCGAAGGTACCCTTGGGCGCGTCTTTTATGGCTTCCTGTTCTTCTGACGATAATTTACTCATGAGCTACTCCTCTTCATTTGTCCTCGGATCATACTTTTACCGAGACAAGACAACTCCCATACCATTTCGCTTGTGTTCGACATTGCCGGTATGGGTTTTACGTGACTATGCGCTTGATCCCGCTTAATACAAATGGAACCGTTCCAATTCGTGCCATTTCAGGCATAGTAATTTAGATGATTAATAGTGTAAATAAGCCAATGATAAATAAGCAATTAATAATATAGCGCTTGAGACAAAATGGCAGATATTATTGACGGAAATAGATGTGTACTATCACCTGGCGACCGTATCTTATTTTTCACTGTCAAAGGACTTCAGTGATTTTGATTATCTGGTGCAGATATTGCCGCGTCTGTATTGTGCACCTGGTTCATCGCATCTTTTTTTGCGTCGAGATACTGTTTTAACTTTTGTACGTTTTCCAGTTCGGGGTTCAGTGCCATGGCATGATCCACCATCGATTCAGCCATCTGGTAGTACCGTTTGTGCAGATAAGCTATGGCTATCCCGATGAACAGGTTTGCATTCTCGGGGTCCAGTGTAATCGCTGTCTGGTATGCCTCGATGGCTTCACTGGTTTTGTTTTGCGTCAGATAGAGGCTGGCCAGCCTCTCATTGGCCTTGCTTGACTCGGGATCAATCTCGAGTGCTTTTTGGAATTCAGCTTCCGCTTCCGCGAGTTTGCCTTGTGACCAGTAATTGTTACCGGCACTGATCAGTCCTGCAGCGGTAGCAGCCTGTGCTGTGGTGAAGATGAACAAGCCGGCCAGTAGTGTGACAAAAATGTGTTTCATGTTGTTTACTCGAATATGCTCGAATTCTGCATAGGATAACCGAAGATATCTAATCAAAAAAAAACCCCGCCTGAACAGCGGGGCTTTGTTCCAGGGAGAAATTATTTCTGACCCAGGTACCATTTGTGGTCATCGTTGGAAAGGACTTCATCCAGCTTTTTCTGCAGGGCTTCAGCCGCTTTCGCTTTGTCGCCACCGGCTGCCTTGCCTTCCTTGATCAGCGTTTCGATTTCCGGTACGAACTTGGTATACCAGTGTTTGGCCAGGTCGTAGGTACCGTGCCAGTGGGTATAGTCAGGCGCCATCATAGATGCGGCCATCCGCGCACGGCGGCCTTCATGGTGCCATAGTTCGAACCATGTCCAGTCGATCTTGTTGGAGAACTTGGCCGGCTTCAGCAGGGGTTTGGCCGCTTCTACCAGCGCCTTACCGGGCTTGGCGTACTTTTCGTTGTACAGCTGTATCAGGCTGTCGTACTGAATATAGAAGTTTTCGACATACTGTTCCGTATGGCAGGCTTCACAGACATCCTGCATGTTTTCACGGCGTTCTTCCCACTCCAGCTTTGCTGACTCCAGTCCCATTTTTTCGTCCATCACTTCAGGACGTACGGATATCGGTGGACGGTTGGTCCAGCTGATGCGTTTACCTACATTATGGGTAGAATCCTGGTTGCGGGTTGCACCCATGTGGCAGGTCGCGCAGGTAGGTGCCGACGTATAGTCAACACCAACGACCCATTTTGCGCTGTCCATGTTGAGCTGGTCTTCATAGGCCTTGAAGGCAATGCCGTGCTTGGACTCTTCGTAAATTTCTTTCTGCGGATGATCAGGTCCGAGATGACATTTACCACAGTTATCCGGCTTGCGTGCCTGCTCGGTCGAGAACTGGTGGCGAGAATGGCAGGCACTGCAGGTGCCCTCTGATCCATCCGGGTTGATGCGGCCGATACCGGTGTTTGGCCAGGTTGCCGGATCGAGCTGGCCATCCTTGAGCACCTTCACTTTCGAACCATGACATTGCCAACAGCCATTCACGGCGGCCGAGGAGTTACCTTTAGGAAAACCTTCGGTGACAAAAGCACGATTACCTTCAACCACTTCGGCCAGCAGGTTATCGAGCGAATCAATAATATGCCCGGCCTTGGCATGGCGTGAGGTGGTCATTTCATGTGCGGCTTTTTCATGGCAGTTCGCGCAATCTTTCGGCGACACAATGATGGCAATATGCTTTTTGACTTTCTTGTCATCGTGGATATACGCATCAACGTCGCCTTTATCGGCTGCGTGACATTCATAACAACCTACATTGGCACCAAAGTGTTTACTTCGTCCCCACTGTTGCACGATACCCGGGTTGTCTTTCTGATGACATTTGACGCATTCCCTGGTTTCTTTCGACATTTCCTTCGGAGCCTCTTTCACAGCAGCCAATGCCATGTTCGAGCTGAATAAGAGTAGCGACGCTGCTACGATGATTCTCCACATGATACACCCCCTTTGGTGTTGCAGTTCTTTCCGGTTCAGATCGTTATGCAAGGCTCACTGCGATAACCCTGAACATAATATGGATATAATTACACAGCGGATCAGAAACCGTGTATGACTTAAGTCAAACAACAATTTTTATAAGTAACTACTGATTTTTTAACTCAGACTTTTTGTCAGTTTATCCGGAGTAAACAGCCGTTATTGGGATTTCTATACCAACAAACACGCTGTTCTTTACAGGCAGGGGCAGCCACCGGGTAACATTATCGGGCCTTATTCGCCGGTAATCTGGCTGGGTATGCTTTCCAACTTCGAACGGTGGGCAGTGCCCACCCTTCTCAACCTAATCGACCCAGACGCGGGCGTTGCGGAACAATCTCATCCACGGCGCATCTTCGCCCCACGCGTCCGGGTGCCATGAATTCTGCACGGTTCTGAAAACACGTTCCGGATGCGGCATCATGATGGTGGCGCGGCCATCATCCGTGGTGAAACCGGTCAATGCCTGCGGTGAGCCATTGGGATTGTACGGATAGCTTTCTGTTGCATTGCCAGCATGATCGATATATCGGAGGGCCGTGTGCAAAGCTTCAGGCTTGCTGCCCTGTTTGAACTCGACACGCCCTTCCCCATGCGCAACAGCGATTGGCATTCTTGATCCCTGCATACCGGCGAGCAGAATCGATGGTGACGCCATGACTTCGACCAGGCTGAAGCGCGCTTCGAACTGTTCGGAATTATTGCGGACGAAATGCGGCCAGTGTTCGGCACCCGGGATCAGCGACTTCAGATTGGCCATCATCTGACAGCCGTTACAGACACCCAGACTGAAAGTGTCTGCGCGGTCAAAGAAAGCCGCAAAGGTTTCGCGTGCGCGGCTATTGAACAATATCGTCTTTGCCCAGCCCTCGCCGGCACCGAGCACATCGCCATAGGAAAAACCACCGCAAGCGACCAGACCCTTGAAGTCGTCGAGTTG
>Ga0209536_100010242_pt1 | contig 13848 bp, 12 predicted proteins | sample DeeMarSeWOR28_12_FD_187461 | JGI IMG/M metagenome (GOLD analysis project Ga0209536, IMG submission 187461) | Marine sediment microbial communities from White Oak River estuary, North Carolina - WOR-2-8_12 (SPAdes) (version 2) | ecosystem: Environmental > Aquatic > Marine > Intertidal zone >...
AGTTTGGATTCGCAGATATCGAGAGTGATTTTATTGGACACTTGAAGAGATGACTACCGCTCCCTTATGGTATGCTCTATATATAGTATTCCGAGCAAAGGAGTCGCTGCTATATGGTGGTTTGGGTTATGGGGCGTTAATCTGGCTGTGGTATAGTAGGCTAAAGAAAAAATGTTTGCCCTGTCGATATTCCGTAGGTTGTCAAAAAATTTTACAAGTTTTGAAGGATGTGTGTGTATGAGTAAAAGGGAGTTGATTGACTACATCTGCAAAATAAACAGAACTGCCAAGCCGGAATTTCTCGCCACTTTTTCGGAAGAAGAGCTGAATGATTATTTAGAGCATCTTATGGAGCTGGATTTGGAAGAATTGGTAGTCTGCAGCTAAAGGTAATTTTCGATTTATAAGTCGGAATTTGGCAATCTACAATCGAAAATGGATCATTCCTCGTCAAGGTCGCCGACAATTGATCTGCTGGTATCACTTAGCCCGGATCTTCTGGAACCGGATTGTTGTTGCTGCTGTTGTTGCCGGGGTTGTTGGTACTGAGGTTGAGCTTGTCTTTGAGTATTACTTCCGCCCTGAGGTGCGGGAGCCGAGTAGCTGAAAGGTACCACTTCCGGGGCCTGGTCGGCCGAGACGATTGCTCCTGTGGGTATCTCGACAATGCTGTTGAGTTTGAACTGGACCAGCGTCGGATCATAGCTGCTTGGTACGCAAAAAACAAAGTCAATGTATCTGGCATTGCCTTCGACGTCGTTAGACGCGAGTTTTATCTCGGGGCTTATCTGTATTTCATCCTTTGATTTCAGGTATCCAATGGGATAGGCATTGACCGCCTGGCCGGTACTTCGCGTACATATTAATCTTAGCTGAGAAGGTGTGAATACGCCGCCATTGACGTTTGGTTCCGGTCGTATTGCTCTTTTGTTTATTCCAATTCGTACGATTGTAGGATTATAAGATTCTTTTGTTGAGATGGGTAAAGCTACGGACTTGCCTGGCTGCTCGTAAACGACCTTGCCGCCGCGAGTACTCATTTCCGAGACGAATGCATCCACCTGTTTTTTAACAGCTTCGGAGGCCGGCCAGACGCCCGGTTTTGGCACTTCTATAGCTGGATAGACGCCGCTGACGCTTGATGTCTCGCCGAGAAACCTGTTAAAGAAAAGCTGGTCCAGGTAGTTCGGGTGGATGGTTTTAAAGCTGTTTTTGCCGCTGAGGCTGCCGTTACTGATGATCCCGAACAGACCGGCGGCAAAACCGTCGGCGTTAAGCAAAACACCGCTCGGATCGTCGGGATCCAGCCTGGCCGAGTCAAAACGCTCATAGGGATAAGAGAGCGGCAGCGGCCCCATTTGAAGAGCTGTGAGCAAAAGCCCGGATATTATAAAGCCCAGGATAATTCCGCAGACTACGCGTCCGATACGCTCGGGCAGGAAGCCGAAGTCAACCTCGTGGCGCATTACGTAAACAGCGCCAGTTTGAAGGACGCCGAATGTCACGATAAACAGCAGGACAAAACTCAGAGTTTGAGCCCAGGGGACAAGCGAGAGCATACTACCGTTGTTGCCGCGGCTGATAATTAAATTTGCACATGCTTCGAAAAAGCCGAACGCCACGACGCTCGATATAATTGCAATAATTATCATCGCAAATGCCTTGACGAATGTTCCTTTGAAGTACTGCAGAGCAGCACAACCTAAGATTATTATCACAACAGCTAAGCTGGCCATAAAAATGTCTCCGGTTTTCAGGATTCGTGATTCACTCCACGAACCGTATTTTACTAACGGCTATTTTTGATCCGCTTGTTTAGTTTTAGATGCTGAAAGCACTCTAATCATTTCGTTTATTGCTACCTTGCCGGCGATTACTTTTCTGAGCGCCTGTTCCTGCAGATAAAGCATTTTAGCACGCCTGAACTGTGTTCCGATCTCCGGCAGCGATTTTGATTTGTTAACAACTTTTCTTAACTCGCTGTTCAGTGTAATGATTTCAAACACACCGGTTCTGCCGAAATGGCCGGTTCCCTGACAATGTTCACAGGTCAAAGGTTTACCGTGCTTGTCATACTGCACTTTGCCGGCGCGGTAAAGCACTTTTGTTTTTTCCGCGGCAATATTAAATTTTTTGAATAGTTCTTTGTCCGGAGCGTATGCCTGCTTGCACTCATCGCAAAGTATTCTTAGCAGCCGCTGGTTGCATATACCCAAAAGGGTATCGGCGACGACACTTTTATTGCCGACATATTTTAGCCATTTACCCAGCGCCTGAATAACGCTGTCTGCTTTCAGAGTGATATACACGAGTTTACCGTCCCTGGCGGCGGCACAGGCTACCTGGGCTGTTTCGGCATCTTCACAGTCGGCAACACCGATTATATCAGGCCCCATTCTAACAACGGTTTGGAACTTATTGGCAAACGTGGTCGTGCCAGTATCGGTGAGTTTGTAAACGTTTTGAGTTATATTGGGCAACTCAGTAGATGGCTGCCTTTCAAGCGTGTTAATGCTGTTGACGAAGGCATCGTGATTTCGAAGAAGTGCGTACAGGGTGGTTGTTATGCCGTTTTTCCTCGGCCCACTTATAATAAATACACCCTGTTTTACCTCACGAAACTGATTGAGCATATTTTCCTGTTCGGGCATTAAACCGATATCGGTTATTCTTGTTATAACCTCATGTGCTATTGGTTTTAATCTGACCTGTTCTCCGGCGGTTGATCCTGCAGTGGTTACTTCCCATGGGATATCATCTTTCTTCTTGCGAATTTTGAAATTTCCTTTTTGTGGTTTTCGCTTTTCCTTGGTGTCCAGACCCGCAAGTTCCTTGACGAAATGAATGAAATATTGCATTTGGTCTCTGGCTATGCTTGGCTGCTTGAGCGATGTTCCGTCAACGTTGTAGGCCACCTGGTAATCCTGTGCTGTTGGGGAGAATACAATACTACTTGCCCTTCGCCAAATTGCGTCACTTAGAATTTCATAAGCCGTTTTATATCCAAAAAAGTCCGGTGTTCTTGGTTCGGGCACCGGGATTTCATTCTTATTTGAGGTGACGAAAGTAAAGCTTTTAAGGGCCTCAAGTTTCTTTTCTTTACTGACGAACAGATTTTTCAAGTGGTCGACTGTCAGGACCTTATCGAAATCCAGGACTCTCGCGTTGCGGTGTTTGACATAGGCTAAAGATATCGCTCCGACAGCAATCAGATAGAAGAGCATCCCCACGAGAAAAATTGGTATTAGCAGCCAGATTATCGCCCCGGCCGCTCCTGCCCCCAGAATTATGCCGGTCCAGAAAACATCATTTGTTTCTACTGTTTTAGCGTCGTAGTGTATCCAGCCAACCAGTGGAAGCCATCCGAAAAAAAGAATTATGTAGCCGATTAGTTTAATTATGGAAATATAGCCGCCGTACTCAACAGAGGCTGATAATAAGTCCAGCATAAGATGCTCCGTAAAATGTTACAAAATTCCACTTGCTGTGGTTCTGATCCCTTTTAGTGCCATTTTCAATTCATCTTTATTTGGTGCGTACTTCATTGCATCCTTCGGATCGATGAGCCCTTTTTCCACCAAATCAACAAGGTTGTATGTAAGATCCTGCATGCCTTCGTTCTGTGAGCTTCGTATAACGTTGGGTAGATCGGCCTCACGCCCTTCGGCGATCAGTCTCCTAGCGGCGGCGTTTGTAATAAGAATCTCCACGGCCGGTATTCTGTCGGTACCTTCTTTAATGCATGGCAGGAGTACCTGGCTGATAACTGCTCTAATTGCCAGGGCCAAAGTCTGTCGTACAAGGTCTCGTTCGTTCTGGGGGAAAAGGTCCAAAAGCCGGTGAACGGCCTGAGAGGCATTTGCAGAGTGCAACGTGCCGAAGACAAGATGCCCTGTTTCGGCTGCTCTCATTCCTGCTGTTACGGTTTTGGCATCTCGCATTTCTCCGACGAAGACGACATCAGGGTCCTGCCGCATTAGATATGTTAAAGCTTCCTCGAAATCGCTGGTGTCAAGCCCGATTTCCCTTTGTGAGACAATTGCTTTTTGGTCCTTAAACAAATACTCGATAGGGTCCTCGACGGTAATAATATGACATGAACGAGTTCGATTAATGTAATCAATCATCGATGCGATTGTTGTTGTCTTGCCGCAGCCGGTAGGGCCTACGACAAGGACCAAGCCTTGTCTGCTGGAGCATATCATTTCCAGTGACTGTGGCAGGTGCAGCTCTTCGAATGGTGGAATGACTGTGTTGACACGTCGTGCCGCGAGGCTGATTAAACCTCGCTGGCGAAACACATTCGTTCGGAATCGATGCTCGCCGTCAACTTCATGAGCGAAGTCCAGTGTCCCGTGCGCCAGAAAAAATTCTTTCTGTGCCGGACTTAGCAGCTCGAACACCAGCTCCTCCATTTTCTCGGGGGTTATTACATCTCCGGTCGTTTTCTTCAGTTCTCCGAAAAGACGCAGTTTAGGCGTCTGTCCCACTTTCAGGTGTAGATCGCTGGCACGTGTTTTGATAGCTGCTCTGAAAAACCTGTTAAGCTTAGGCTCATGATCGAGGGGCGATTGAGTATCAATCGGTTGTTCTTTGCCCATAATTAAAATCAGCTCCAAATTTTTATTTACCAGCTCTTTCTGTCACGACCAATCTGATTATAGGTCGTTAAACAGAAGAGCATTTATCTCACCATGAGTTTTGTCAAGACAAACCTAACTTACCTATGATATTAAATTTTACCCAGGTTGTCAAGCTTGATGCTTAAACAATAGCTATTTTCCTCTTAAATAAGCTCATATATCTAATTTTTTCACATCTCGGTCTGTGATAAACCTCCAAATTGGTGCCAATAATAAATCGACTTTAGCGATTCGCACCTGCTTGCCGATATACAAAAGGGTGTATTTATGGAGTCAGAAAGACGGATATTGACGGGTAGAGAAAAGGATGAGGCGGCTGTAAAGCTTCTTGAGAAGCTAAAAGAGCAGTTACGTTCGTCTGATGCATCGAACAGGCGTAAAGCGGCCTTCAACTTATCATGGATGCAGGAAGACGGTCTGGAAATCTTAAAAGAAGCTTTGATGGGCGGTGACCTTATAACTACTAAGAATGCAGCCGCTTATGGTCTTAGGAAAATGCGGGGAAGGATGAAGAAAGTAGCTATGGAGGTTCTCAACCAGGGTCTCAGACATCCTAACAGTTCCACCAGGCAAGTGAGCGAGAGTGCCTTGCAACTTTTGGGGCAGAAGGTTCCCGCCGGTTCTGCGCAAAAAAAGCCGGCAGTAAAAAAATCGAGAATCAGGGAAATCTCGCATGAAAGAAGACCAAGGGGGAAAACCGACGCGAGGCGAGGGATTGGGATAAGGCGTTCCCGCGGATAAAACCTTTATTTCAATAGGAATGTCTATCCCTATAAATCAAAGCCTAAAAGGTATTCTTTACTTGCCATCATGTCGCCATCAATAGTGTAAGGGACATATAAATTGTCACACTTATCGAATCGTTGGCTGTTGTAACCAGGGGGCCAGAACTTATCGCCGGATCTATCCCGATTCGGCGGAATAAAAACGGAAGAAACAGGCCAAGTGTTGTCGAAACCATGATAGCCGAGAACATTGCGATACCGAATGCAAAAACAAGTTGTATCGGCGCCGGTGAAGCGTTATTTTCTGGTGCCTTGGACCAAATTAAAATAGTGCAGGCAATGCCCCCCAATAATCCACAGCATAGTGCCACAAGAAGTGCAATCCGGATCTCTCGTGTGAAAACCTGGCCGAATTTCAATGCCGCTAGGTGCCCCGTTGCCAATCCCGATACAACGATTGCGGAAGTTTGTAAGCCTGCGTTGCCGCTGATTGCCTGAATCATTGGCGCAAATGCTGCTGCCGCTACGAAAACCATCAGGTGGTGTGTTTTGAAGAAAATCATCACTGTGGCTGTGACAGCCGTGCCAATCAGGCATGGCAAAAGCCAGGTCATTCTAACACGGGCAGCGTGAAAAGCCGAGAAGGTATCCAGTTCATCGGGATCTGTGCCTGCCATGGTATATAAATCTTCAGCAGCTTCTTCCTCGGCCACTTCGATAACACGGTCTGCAGTAATGCGCCCGACGAGCCTCTCGTTTTTATCGAGAACGGGTACAACAATCAGGTCGTTCTTGCTGAATATGTTTCTTACTTCTTCCTGGTCTGTATCGACGTGGATGAAGATGGTATCGGGATCTATCAGATCGCGTATCTTCGTGCTTTCAGGGCGGGTCAGAAGAAACCGTATGCGAACATCCCCGAGAAATCGGCCGGTTTCGTTCACAACAAAAACTGAATAGAAATCCTCATCAATTTCCGCCGACCGGATTTTGCTGACGGCTTCGGCGACGGTTGCATTCTCGGAAACACTGATTACAACAGGATCCATAATACCGCCGGCGGAATCTTCGGAGTAGCTCATTAACTCCTTGATCTCAGCCAATTCGGTCGGTGATATACTTTCAAGTAATCTGGCTCTGTCTTTTTCAGGCAGTTCGGATAGGATATCGGCGGCATCGTCCGGATCGAGTTCGGAAAATATATTTCTCAGTTCTTTATCATCGAGCAAATCGAACAATTCGGCCCGGGTTGCTTCATCTACCTTTTCCAGCACCTCAGCGGACATTTGCTTGTCTATAACGTCGAATATTGTACGTCTTTCCTCGTTATCGACAAGCTCGACAATTTCGGCTATGTCGCTGCTCCGCTGGTCGCTCAGCAGTTTATGCAAGGCCGGCTTGTTATCTGTTTCGAGCAAATGCTTGATTTGTTGAAATACTTGGTTTTGTTCGTCGGCCATAGTTTTATTTATACTTAATCTAAGAGATAAAATTCACTCACCAACGGGATAAAATAACTAAATTTCATATGCCAGGCAACAATTTTATGGATTTACGGCATAACTGATAATAAGAGGCAAAATATTCTTGGCTTTTGAGCCGCTTTAGTGTAAAATATACATTGAAATAGTCATTGGAGTTTTGAAAAGAAAAAGGCATATAGTTATATGTGAGGGCGATACGATGAAAAGGTTTTTTTATGGGATAATTGGAATCTGGGCAATTTTTGTCTGCGCGTGTCTGGCTGCACCTGAGCCGGCAATTGTACCGACACTTGGACAGTGGACCCTGGATATGGAATTTACTCATCCCCAACAGGTAACCTTGCCGCGGGGTTCCGATAAAAAACCAATGCATTTCTGGTACACGATTATTAGGATTACAAACAACACCGGTAATGACGTTGATTTCTTTCCTAAGTGCGACCTTATGACGGATAGTTTCCAGATTATACCAGCGGGTAAATCTGTGTCATCGATTCTTTTTAATCAAGTTAAAATACGTCATAAGAGCAAATATCCGTTTCTTGAACCTTTGGATAATGCCGGCATTAAGATACTTCAGGGTGAGGATAATTCGAAAGATATCGCCGTTATTTGGTCGGATTTTGATCCACAAGCCAAGAATTTACAGCTCTTTATAACTGGTCTCAGTAACGAGACAGCAGCTGTTGACCATCCGGTGACAAAAGATCAGACAGGCGAGCCAGTCAAAGTTTTCCTTAGAAAAACCCTCGAATTAAGCTATTCCCTCAAAGGCGATCAGGCCTTAAGGACAAATGGAAGTTTTACTTATAAGGGAAAACGCTGGATTATGAGGTAGTGTTGCATTTCAAATCTGGCGGGATAAGCAATTTTTGAAGGCGGGGGAATGCCAAGTTTGTAAATAGGCACCATCCTTAGAGACATTAGCAAGATGGATCTGGCGGGAAAAATATTTTTTAAGTTTATAAGATATATTATTTTTATGAGCAAATTGTTAGAGATGCGAATTCTTTTAAAATGTGTGTTATCTGACGTAATTAGCGTAAAAATGGGCAAAGGGACAGAAGTCCAAATAACTAAATGTCCATTTGATAATTTGTTTGCCAAAAAGGTTTTAGTGTCGTATAATAAGTAGGTGTTAATAGAATCAATGGTAGGATAAAACTGATGGGAAAAACGGAAAAAATGCCCCCCATAGAACAACTAAGGGGTAGAACCCTTGGTAGAATACTGATAAAAATGGGTATTTTAAGTAGGGATAAGGTTCATGAATGCCTAAAAATACAGAGTCAGCGTCTGGATAAGGTGCAGATAGGACAGATTTTCCTGGAATTAGGTCTCGTCGACGAAGGTCAGCTACAGATGGCTCTGGCTGCCCAGCGAGGAATGGAGTATGTAAGCCTGGATGGTATTGATATTCCTGCTGATGTGATCGAGAAGGTGCCGGCGCAAATGGCAAAGACGTACCATATTGTCCCAATCGAGTATAACAAGGGTCTGAATGAATTAAGCGTTGCCCTTGATAATCCTGAAAATTTCCGAGCTACGGACGATTTAAGCACTCTAATGGGATTTAAGGTTACGGCGAAGATAACCGATCCCGAGGCCCTCGAAAAGACCCTGACTAAATATTATGAGACGCAGCAAGACAACAATATCAACGAATTAATCGATGAAATACAGGGAGATACGTTTCTTGCTGAATTTGACGGTAGAAACCAGAGTATCGACTTGGACGAGTTGAAGGAGCTATCCGAGTCCAATCCTGTGAAAAAACTCCTGAACCTTGTCCTGCTGCAGGCGATTCGAGACAAGGCATCGGACATTCATTTCGAGCCGTTTGAAGATGAATACAAGATGCGTTACCGTATCGACGGTGTTCTATATGAAATGGTACCTCCTCCGAAGTATATTGCTGCAGCGCTAAGCTCCCGTATAAAAGTTATGGCAGACCTGGATATAGCCGAGCGACGTCTACCTCAGGACGGCCGAATCTCACTGACTGTTCAGGGCAATCCAATCGACCTGCGTGTCAGTGTTTTGCCGACAATGTTCGGAGAGAGTGTTGTGTTGCGTGTTCTGGACAGAAGTCAGGCAAGTTTCAACTTGGAAGCTCTTGGTCTAGGGCCGGAAGATCTTGCTATAATCGAGATGCTCATCCACAAACCTAATGGCATCATCATTGTTACCGGGCCGACCGGATGCGGCAAAACGACGACTTTATATTCAGCCTTAAACAGGCTTAATAACATAGAGACGAAAATCATCACTACTGAAGACCCTGTAGAATATGACGTTGACGGTCTTATACAGGTCCAAATGAAGTCGGATATTGGATTGACTTTTGCGCGATGTCTTCGCTCAATTCTACGTCAGGACCCTGATATCATTCTTGTTGGTGAGATTCGTGACCTCGAGACGGCACAGATTGCCGCACAGGCCTCACTGACAGGACACGTTGTGTTTACCACCTTGCATACCAATGATGCCCCAAGCTCTATCGCACGTCTTCTTGATATGGGAATTGAGCCGTTTCTTATTACAGCCACAATCGAAGGTATTGTTGCCCAGCGGTTAGTTAGAAAGATCTGCGAAAGATGCAAAACACAATTTGAGCCGAGCGAAGCCCAATTGATGGAATTACAATTGTTGCCGGACGACGTTAAAGGCAAGACGTTTTACTACGGCCGGGGTTGCAGCAAGTGCAACGGTACCGGCTATAGAGGCCGAACGGGTATTTTTGAGGTCATGGTATTCAACGATGAAATACGAGACCTGGTTATGAACCAGGCCTCGACAAATGTTTTACGTTCAGCCGGTCAAAAAGCCGGCATGAGACTGCTACGTGATAACGGACTGACTGCAATCTACAACGGTATCACTACCATCGACGAGATTGCAAAAGAGACAATGATGGAGGATGTGTAAGGGAGATTGATTCGTTGTTAATTACAACTTAAATACCAAATACCAATGCAAAGGAGTAATTTAAGATGCCTCTTTTCCAATATTCGGCACTGGATGCGCAGGGCGTGGAAGTAAAGGACGAAATTGAAGCCCTCAGCCAAAAAGAAGCGATAAGCAAAATACGAAACATGGGATATTTTCCCACGAAGGTTCGTGCCAGCGGGGCGGCGAAAAAGCCGGGTGCAAAGGCCGGTGCAAGACCTGTTAAAAGACGCGGGGCCGCCGGCAGGGTTAAAGTCAAAGCCATCACTCAATTCGCGAGACAGCTGTCTACACTCCAGGATGCAGGACTGCCGATTTTGCGGTCATTAAGGATTCTTGAAGAGCAGCAAAGGTCGGGGACATTTAGGAGAATAATCGGCTACGTTGCCGATGATATTGAAGGAGGCTCGACCCTTTCGGAGGCAATGGGCAGGCACCCAAGGGCTTTTGATCGGCTGCTGGTCAGTATGGTGGCTGCAGGCGAGACTGGTGGTGTGCTTGACCTGATCCTGGCGCGTGTGGCGGATTTTATGGAAAAAGCACAGAAACTCAAATCCCGTGTTAAAAGTGCGATGGTTTATCCGATAGTTGTTCTGACGGCTGCTTTTCTTATCCTCCTGGGACTGATGACTTTCGTAGTGCCGTCATTCGAAACCGCCATTCATGAAATGACCGAAGGTAAGGAGTTGCCGCAAATAACCCAGGTCGTGCTGGGAATAAGCGGCTGGATTGCAAAGGGCCCTATATTACCCGGTTTCGATCTGCGAATATACGGCGTGCCGATCGGAGGCTGGGCCATTCTGGTAGCAGTACCGTTCGCACTTATGTTTTTACTTAGGTTTGTAAAAAGATTTCGCGGGGGCAGATTCGTTCTGGACAGCATCAAATTGAAACTGCCGGTAGTAGGCCAGCTTTCCAGCAGAGTTTCAGTTACACGGTGGACAAGAACGCTCGGGACGTTGATTAGTGCCGGTGTGCCGATTCTTGATGCACTCAATGTTACCCGCGAGACGGCCGGTAACGAGGTCTTTGCGAGTATGCTCGGCAAGGTTCACGATTCCATCCGGCAGGGCGATACTTTTGCCGGGCCGCTGAGGCAGTCAAAAACCGTGGACCTGATTGTCTCGAACATGGTCGCCGTGGGTGAGGAAACAGGTGACCTGGACAAGATGCTTTTGAAGGTGGCCGACAATTACGATGAGCAGGTTGACGTGCTGGTCGCCTCGCTGATGTCGATGCTCGAACCGATTATGATCGTTGTGCTTGGCGCTATAGTTATGACTATCGTTCTGGCGATATTCCTGCCGATGATTGGAATTATTACCAACCTGAGCGCCACGTAAAAATAAAACCGATAAAAAATGTTTAATTGAAAAGTAGAAAGTTAGGAGAAAGAAAATGAAGTCAAACGTAAAACAATCAAACAGAAAAGCGGCATTCACCATCGTTGAGCTGCTGACCGTGATGAGCATTATCGTTATACTCATCGGTCTTCTTGTGCCGGCATTGAATCAGGTCAAGCGATATGCCTATGAGGTCAAGCAAAGGGCACAGCTAAAGAGTATCGACACAGCGATAGAACTCTTCAACAGCGAGTTCGACGGCTATCCGCCCTCAGATGCCCTGGACCCGGATAGGGTGCCATACTGCGGCGCAATGAAGCTTTGTGAGGCAGTGATGGGCAGGGATTTGTTGGGATTTCATCCCGATTCGATATTCAGAAGTAATGGCATGGACGGCTCAGGCACTACTAATCTATATCCGGCGTCAACAGCAGGTATTGCATACACAAACAGTTTGAGCGCCAGAAAAGGTCCGTATCTGCCACTTGATAATGCTAATGCTGTTCAGTTGAGTGATATCTATGAAGAAACAGGTAATTTCTCAGGCGTTAATTTTGTGTTGTGCGATGTATTCAGGACCGTTACGCATCGTCAATCAGGCAGGAAGGTTGGTATGCCCATCCTTTATTATAATGCGAATACGGCCAATACTCTGCATGATTTTGATAATCCTAATAATCCACAGAATATTTACGATTATACAGACAATCATGAATTAGTCAGTCTTGGTAAACCGTGGGACCCACCGTCTGAAGGTGGTACTGCACACAGACTTGCTATAGATACCACCAACCCGACACCGGGCTATAGATTTTACATGAACACAACGAACGATAAGGTATTAGCGACATCAACTGCTGCTGTCAGACCTTATCGCGCAGATACGTATATTTTGATTTCAGCCGGCAGCGATGGCGAGTATGGAACACCTGACGATATCTGTAATTTCGATTGGAGATATCGAGAATAACCGTAACAGTTTAAGCCGCCTGACAGGCAATAGATGTCTGCATCCTGAACTGCAATGCCTGAAATTCTTTTAATCGAGAGTACGAGGTGATGTGGAGAAGGAGAAAATGTTAAGGGACTTGATAATTGTCGGGACCATTATGTTTATGCTTTCGGGAACAAATTGGACACAAGAGGGTGTTTGTCAGATCATCAACGGGAGTTTCGAAGATGACGGCCGGATTGATGATATCACTGTGCAGGAACCGAATGTTTGGGAGCCTAATGTTCCTTCGGGCAAATTCAATGGAAGAACCGATGCATCCTGGTCAACAGACGGCAGCTTTAGCTTGTTTTTATCTTCGCTATGGTATAAAGCCTTTGATGCTAATGATGCGGCGATAGTTTCTCAGGATATTGTTCTGGATGATGTAAATGAGATTACGTTTGACTTAAAAATGGAAACCTACATGGGCTCTGTATGGGATCAGAGTACTGTAACTGCGATTGTGATGATAGATGATGAAACAGTTTGGGAGCCGAATAGCGCAAATCCGGATATAAGAGGTGAGTATATCGGCCAAAGCTATGCCGTCCAGGACAAATTCAGGGACGGAAATCCACATAAATTGTCGATTGGTCTAAGGATTAATATAGACACACAAAATGGTTTTTCCGAGTTCTACCGTGTTCGGTGGGATTCTATCCATTGTGTTATATTTTGTGACGGCGGCGGACTTTTGGCCGGGGATTTTAATCGTGATTGCCTTGTCGATGCCGGCGACCTGCAACAGGCGGCAGACGTATGGCTGCTCGATGTCGAATCCGCAGACAAATATAATTTATATCGGGATGATGATTCAGCGGGTATTGGCACTATCAATTTCTACGATTTGGCGATTCTTGCTGATAACTGGCTCCTGACGAGCTACATAGAACAGCAGGAAGTTGATGCCGTTAACGGTAACGGAAATTAAAAGGAGTAACCGTGAAACATAAAAAAACAGGTCTTACGATTATCGAGCTTTTAATTGTTCTTGGGATTATATCGATTCTGGTTGGTCTTCTTGTCCCATCTCTGACTGCCGTGCGAAAAAAGGCAAGAGAGGTAAAGCAAAAGGCACAGTTTGCCACTATAGAGCTGGCTCTGGCCGCTTTCAAGAACGACGACGGCGATTATCCGCCTTCTAATTGGACACCGGCGCCATTTACGGGTGATTACTGTGGTGCTCAGAAACTCACCGAAGCACTTCTTGGCTGGGATCTTCTGGGATTTCATCCTAAATCGGCCTGGAGAGCGGACGGCCTTGATGTACTTGACGGGCCTGGGACATACGATCCGGCTCAAACAAGAGATGTTGACGGCAATGGTATCCCGGATACTTTCGACGAGAGAAAAGGTCCTTACCTGGATCTTGGGACTACCAACGCTTTCAGATTAGGAAATGTCTCTATTAGTAAACCTGGCTTGTTTGCTGATACCGGCCCTTTGGCTCCGGATACTTTTGTTCTCTGTGATGTATTTGGCTCGAAAACAATGAATATGACTGATGGAACAATAGTAAAGGCTGGGGCGCCGATCCTGTATTTTAAAGCTGACACTACGGCAAAGACCATACGCGGAATTTACCGGATCGTTGACAATGAAGCGATTGTCGTAATGAAGCAGCAGGCAGACGGCCGGATACATCCCTTAGTCGATCCGACCAATGCGTATCAGTTTTTCTATGGTAATAATGATCCTTTGGATAATATA
>Ga0209536_100010243_pt1 | contig 13847 bp, 7 predicted proteins | sample DeeMarSeWOR28_12_FD_187461 | JGI IMG/M metagenome (GOLD analysis project Ga0209536, IMG submission 187461) | Marine sediment microbial communities from White Oak River estuary, North Carolina - WOR-2-8_12 (SPAdes) (version 2) | ecosystem: Environmental > Aquatic > Marine > Intertidal zone >...
AGGTAGCCGCACTCGACCCGCTCGTCATCCAGCGCCGGATGATGCGCGAAGGGACACTCGGCGCGCTCGTAGGTGGGCTGAGCGCGTACCGCGGGACCGGCGCTCGAGGCAGTGACGCCGAGCAACAGCAGCACGATCCGGCGACGAGTGAGCATGGCGCGTCCGGATGAGAGTTGCGGTGCGCCGACACGTGTGCGAACCCGCTCGTGTGGAAACGTATGGGTCGATCCCGCGGCGTGCCAGGCGCACACACCCGAAACACGACGAGCGGGCCGAAGCCCGCTCGCCGCATTCCCGGATCAGGAGAACGCTACGGCTTGCTCACGGTGATCGTGGTGCCGTCGCTATCGCCGTCCGAATCGTGGTTCTCGCCCGGTGCGTAGGTCTGCCCGTCCAGCGTGACAGTGGATACCGAGAACCCGATGGACGGGATGTTCTTTCGCAACCCCGCAAACGAGACCGTGCAGGTCCCGCCGCCGTCGGTGACGCACTCGGTCGCCGCGCCTGCCTCCCGACTCCACGCGCCGACGACTGTGGCGCCGGCCACCGCCCCGTGGGTGGGATCGTGGACGGTGATCATCACGGTGCCCGACCACGTCCTGCCGTCGTTGTTGACGCTGCCGGCGAGGTCGCCCACATGGATCTCGTCGGGCAGTGGTGGGGCGGACACGGTGGCGGTCGTCATGGTCTGATCGTTCAGCAGGTTGTCGTCGCCCAGGTCGTGATCCGCGATGATGATGTGCTCGCCGATCGAGCTCCCGGACGTGTTCCAGTCGATCGTCACGGTCGTCTGGGTGCCGGCAGCAAAGTCGGTGACCGTCTCGAGACCGAGCGTGCTACCCTCGGTGAAGTCGAGCACCCTCACAGTGAACGGCCCCGTGACGTCCTGGTTGCCGAGGTTCTCGAGTGTCACCGTGATCGGCGTGACCGTGCCCTGCGTGACCGACGCCACGCTGATGCCGGTGACGGCGATATCGGTGACCGGCGGGTCACCGCCCGGATCGTTGACCTGAACGGTCGTCGAGCCCTCGTCGTTGGTCGGGTCGTCGTCGGGCAGTTCCTGCCGACCGACGAGCGTGTGGAGGCCGATCGAGCTCTCGGCGGTATTCCAGTCGATGGTCACCGTGGTCTGGGCACCCGCCGCGAGGCCTGGCACGGTGGCGCTCCCGACCGCGACATCGTCCGTCGCGTCGGTCACGCTGACCGTGAACGGTGCGCCGACGGCCTGGTTGCCCTCGTTCCTGACCGTGACGTTCACGCCGGCGATGTTCCCCTGCACCAGCTCGGACACGGCGGATACGCCGACGACCGCGAGGTCGGTGACGGGCGATGGGCCGCCCGGATCGTTCACTGTCGTGATCGTCGACGCCTCGTCGTTACTCGCGTTTTCATCGCCGAGGTCGTGGCTGGCGGTGAGCGTGTGCGTGCCGATCGAGCTGCCCGCGGTGTTCCAGTCGATCGTGACGGTCGTGCTTGCTCCTGCCACCAGCCCGGACACACTGCCGCTGCCGACGGTCACACCGTCGGTGGCGTCGGTGACCGTTACGGTGAACGGTGTGATGACGTCCTGGTTGCCGACGTTCTCGACGGACACGGTGACCGGTGTGACCTCGCCCTGCGTGACCGACGACGCGCTCACGCCGGTCACGGCGACGTCGGTGATCGGGGAGCCGCCGCTCGGATCGGTGACCCGGACGGTGGTCGAGCTCTCGTCGTTCGACGGATCGTCGTCGGCCACGTCGTGACTGGCCGTGAGGGTGTGCAGACCGAGCGAGCTCGTCGCCGTGTTCCAGTCGATCGTCACCGTGGTCTGAGCACCCGCGGCGAGACCGGCGATGCTGCGGCTCCCGACGGTGACACCGTCGGTCGCGTCGACCACGGTCACCAGGAACGACGCCGAGACGTCTTCGGTACCTTCGTTCCTGACCGTGACGTTCACGCCGGCGATGTTGCCCTGCACCAGCTGCGACACGGCGGCCACGCTGGTGACGGCGAGATCGGTTCCGGCCGGGCCGCCAGTGCCGGTGACGGTGACCGTGGTCGAGGCTTGGTCGTCGGAGGGGTCGTCGTCCGCGAAGTCGTGGCTCCCCGTGAGCGTGTGCGACCCGACGGAGGCCGACGCGGTGTTCCAGTTGATCGTCACCGTCGTCTGCGCGCCGGCGGTCAGGCCGGCCACCGTCGTGCTGCCGATGGTCGCGCCGTCGGTGTCGTCAGCGACGGTCACAGCGAAGCTCGTGCCGACGTCCTGGTTCCCCACATTGCGCACGGTGACGTTGACGCCGGCCGTACTGCCTTGCTGGACCTCCGACACGGCGGTGACACTGGTGACCGCGATATTCGTCACCGGATCCGGTCCGGCAGGGTCGTTGATCGTGACGACGGTCGATGCCTGGTCGTTGGTTGCGTTCTCGTCGGTCAGGTCGTGGCTTGCAGTCAGCGTGTGGGATCCGATCGAGCGTTCCGCGGTGTTCCAATCGATCACGACACTGGCCGTTGCACCCGCGGAGAGCCCCGCTACCGTCTGCGTGCCTACGGTGACGCCATCCGTCTCATCCACGACGGTCACGGCGAACGCCGTGGTCACGTGCTGATTGCCCACGTTTTCGAGCGTGACCGTCACCGGGGCGGTGTCGCCCTGCACGGCTGACGCGGCGCTCACACCGGTCACGGCGATATCCGTAACGGGGGAGCTGCCGCTCTCGTCGTTCACCCGGACGGTCGTCGAGTCCGCGTCGTTCGACGCGTCGGCGTCCGGCACCTCGTGCCGTCCGACGACCGTGTGCAGGCCCAGCGAGCTTCCCGCGGTGTTCCAGTTGATGGTGACCATGGTCTGGGCGCCCACGGCCAGACCGGCGACGCTCGTGCGACCCGCCTCGACCCCGTCGGTGGCGTCGAAGACGGTCACGTCGAAGGGCTCGGTGACGTCGAGATCGCCCACATTGCGGACGGTGACGTTGACACCGGCGATGTTGCCTTGCACCAGCTCCGAAACGGCGGCGACGTTCGTCACCGCGAGATCCGTCACCGGCACGGGCACGTCGCTCACGGTGACCGTGGTCGAGGCCTGATCGTTCGACGGATCCTCGTCCGTGAGGTCGTGATGGGCGGTGAGCGTGTGGCTCCCGATAGAGCTGCCGGTGGTGTTCCAGTCGATCCCGACCGTCGTCACGGTGCCCGGCGCCAGCGACGCCACGGACGCGCTGCCCACCTCGACACCGTCCGTCTCGTCCGTCAGGATCACGTCGAAGGGGCCCGTGATCTGCTGGTTGCCCGCGTTTCGCAGGGTCACATTTACGCGGGCGGTGCTGCCGACCACGACGTCCGGAGACGCGGAGACGCCGGTGACCTCGACATCGGTGAACGGAGGACCGGGCGGCGTGCCGTCGATCGCAACGCCGAAGTGGTCGAGCACGAAGTCGATGCGGTTGGCGATCGTCTGGGTGTCGTTCCCGGCGAACAGCAGCGCGACCGGACTGTTGCTGCCGTCGGAGAGCACGATGAGTGAGCCCGAGTCGCCTCCTCCGCTGAAGCCACCCGGCTCGATGATCAGCTGATCGACGAACGTCGCCGGCTTGACACAGAAGATGTACAGGACTTCGTAACAGATGGTGAGCTGAGCGTTGATGCCCGTGATCTGGCCGGACGTGTATCCGGTCGTGCGACCGTACTTCTGCACCGGGAGGCCCAGCAGGGCGGCTTCGTCGTCGAAGAATCCGTCCGCATCGCCGTCGCCCCAGATGACCGAGCTGGGAGCCCCGTAGCCGTCGTCCGCAGGGGTGGCCGTGGTCACGTCGGCGGGGGACACGCTGGCGATGGCGGCGTCCATCGTGTTGAGCCCGCCGGTGAAATCGATCGGCTGGAACGCGAACAGGGTGCCGATCTGATCCGAGGCGGTGCCGCCGTCGAACGGTCCAGGCTGGTAGGTCGCATCGCCCACCTGGGCCCCGTTGCTGTTGGCGAGCACGTGGTTGTTGCTCAGGATGTACGTGTTCCCCTGACCGTCCACGACGCGCGCCCCGATCGTGCCGGCGGTGATGGCGGGATGGCCCACCGAGTAGCCCAGCGGAGCGGGACGCGCCCGCGTGGTGGGGTCACTGAACGCCACCAGCATACCGGTGACCTCGCGTGCCGTCGGTACGTTGTCGAGCACGGCTGGGAGGTTCGGGATGTCGGGACGCGTCACGAAGATCCGCACGCCGACCCTGCCGTTCGGGAGGAATCCGACTGCCGTGCCGATCACGCCCGGGTTACGGCTCAGGGCCTCCGCGTGACGCTCCTGTGCAGCGATGGCGTCGCGGATACTCTGCAGGTCGACGGAGCCAGATTGGAGCGATGGCGGCTCAGAAAGTGGGTCGACGGCCTCGTCGGCGCAGCCGTACCAGATCGCTGAACTTGCCACGACCGTGAGTACAGCGAGGATACGGGGCCAGCGGTGGACCGGACTCATGACGCCCTCCCGAGCGGTGAATACCCAAGATGCGGGCCGACGGAGGAATCGGCAGTGGGATTGATCACGCATTTTCCGGGCCGTGATCCGGCGTGCTCACGCCCAGGAAGAGATCCCCGAGCGCGCCAAGTCAGACGCGCCGTGTCCATCGGGAAAGCGGGTGTGCGGTGTGGCCGTTTGGAGGGGCTCTGAGGTGCTGCGCTACGCGTCTGTCGGTGCCTTCTGCCTGGGTCGCACGACCGGCCACAGGAGCACGGCGATGGCGAGCACGATCAGCGCGAAGCCGACCGCCGGGGCCCGGCGGTACACCGCGCCGAGGCCCGAGCCCGTGACAGTGAAGAGGATCGCACCGGGGACAATGCCCAGTGCCGTCGTCCACGCGAATCGCCAGCGAGGGATTGCGGTGAAGCCTGCCGCCCAGTTCACGAGCGTAAACGCGATCGTCGGGATGAGCCGCACCGCGAGCAACCCCGGCCACCCTGCGGAGAGGGCCACGCGATCCACCCGCTCAAGCGCCCGCGCCCGAAGCAGCCGGCCCGCCACCGGGCGGCCGTAGCGCTTCGCCAACTCGAAGCTGATCAGCGCGCCGACCAGCGCCCCGCTCCAGGTGACGAGCGTGCCCGCCAGTGCGCCGAACACCATCCCGTTCACCACCGCCGGGATCTCGGCGGGGATCGGGAGAATGGCCACGACGATCATGAACAGCGGTGCGAGCACGAACATCCAGCGGCCCGACTGCTCGATGAAGTCGACGACGGATGCGAGCATGAGGAGAAGCTAGAGCGCCGCCGGAGACGTCGGAAGCGTCGCACCCATGTGCGACGTGGGAAGTGCCGCAGTCCTCCCGGCACTTCCCACCCGTTCAGCCGTTCTGGCCGTACTGCCTACAGGCTCAGCCAGTAATTCACCTTCACGACGAGCGTGTTCTCGCCGTCGAGCCGGAACATGTCGCCCAAGCCCTGGCCGAAGTTGAAATCCGGGTTCGCATTCGAGCCGACACGCCCGTGCTGCCACACCAGGAAGAGAGTCGAGCCGAGCTTGTACTCCCACCGCAGCACGACGTTCGAGCGGAAGGACAAGAACGTGAAGTTCGGATTGTCGAGGTAGACGTCGGCCTCGCCGCTCCGGTCGATGTCGATCGCGAGGTTGCCGTCCTCGTCGGTCGCGATCTGATCGTCGCCGAAGTCCTCGAACCGGTCCGCAAACGTCTCGCCGCGCGGGTCGTCGACCCGACGGTACCCGGGGTACGATCCCGTCGCCACGAACGGCTCGGCGTACAGCTGGAGCGACAGTGTGGGCGTGAAGGTCAGGTTGCCGCGGAACGTCAGCGACGACGTGGTCTGGTTCAGACGGCCGAAGAGGTACTGCGTCTCGCCGAGGGCGTCCTGCTGGTCCAGGTACTGCCAGCTGTCATACTGCCGGAAGAAGTCGTAGCCGACGGTGAAGTCCATGTTCGAGGCCGCGCGCCACGCCAGGTACGGGCCGACGCTGACGCCCCACGTGTCGCTGGCCGGCTGAATGAAGCCGGACCCGTGGAGACCGCCGCGCAGGGTCTTGCGGCTGTCGGTGCCCATGCCGCCCCAGAAGCTTGTCGTGTACGGCCGCTTGAACGCGGGCCCACCCCTGAGCGCACCCGTCGCCAGCGACGGCAGGTTATGGCCCCATCCCGCGTTGACCCGCCAGTAATTGTGGAACTGCACGCTCCCGTTCACGTTGCCGCCGGCACCGAGCCGTTCCCATCCCCAACTCCACACGGTGTTCTGGTTGAAGTTGATGTTGACACGACGGTACCAGGAGCCGGGCTGGGTCCAGCGCAGCCCCACCCAGGCGAACTGGATGGTCCGGTCGGCTTGCCGCTGATAACCCGCGTCGTTGACTTCAAACCCCGGAGAGCGCGTGTCGAACCCGGTCGCAAAGCGCATGAAGCCTTCGTTCTTGCTCACGATGAACTGGCCCGCGAAGCCGGTGAGCGAGGTACGGGTCGGGTCGTAGGTCGCGTGCTCGTTGTCGGGACGCTGGTAGTAGCGTGCGGACGATCGCTGGGTCTCGTCGATCGCCTCGGCGCTCCCCTGCACGTAACTGCCGACCAGCCACCCATCGATGGCGTACCGATCGCCCGCGAACCGGTGGGTCCAGTCGAACCCGCCCGCGTACGCCGCGCTGCGCAGCCACTGGAGATTCTCGGGCAGCGAGCGCGTGACACCGGTGCCGAAGAACCCGACCTTGGTGAGGCCCTGGCGGAAGTCCTTGGCGACTCGCCCCACGAAGTAGCCGGTGCGCGGCTCCACGATGTCCCGGTGCTGCGTGTCATCACCCGTAATGACCTGCGCCTCCTCCTGAGCCGTGAGGGCTCCGAGGAAGCCTGTCGTCCAACCGCTCGCCGTCTTGCCGGACACCTTCCCGGCGCCGAGGATCGTCGTCTGATCGATCGTCTGCGCATATCCGCCACGCGGATCGGCCTCCCCCTGGGGCCGACGGCCGATGCGCCGCGTGTAGAACAGCTGCTCGTTGGCGCCATCGCCGTCGCCGAGCAGGATCGGGAAGCGGAAGATGTCGAGTCCCTCGGCGAAGAAGGGCCGCCGCTCGGGGTAGAATGTCTCGAACGCCGAGAGGTTCACCACCGCCGGATCGGCCTCGACCTGGCCGAAGTCGGGGTTGATGGTGGCGGAAAGCGTCAGGTTGGACGTGAGCCCCATGTTCAGGTCGGCGCCCGCCCGCATCGTGCCCTGTCGGCCAGTCGCGAATGGGTTGCCCACCTCCTCCGGGGTGAACGCGCCGCTCCCGGCGACGTACGGCAGCACCTCGATGCGGCGAGGCGGATCGATGCCTTCGATGCCGGTGAGATCGCCGAAGCGGGAGACGAGCCCGTTCTGGTCCTTCGGCATCAGCCGCCAGTGCTGCTCCTCGTTGAGCCGAGTCACCGTCCGTAAGATCTGGAACCCGAAGTCGTTCCGGGCCGCTTTGGCGAAGCGCAGCTGGCTCCAGGGAATCCGGAACTCGGCCACCCACCCCTCGTCGTCGATGGAGGTGGCGACGTCCCAGACCGCGTTCCACGAGTCGTCGCCGTTGCCGTCGTCGAACAAGTACTCGTCCCGCTTCACGCCGGCAGGGTTGGCGAAGAACACGTAGGCCGTCCGGCGATCGTGGTAGGAGTCGATGGCCACGATGATCCAGTCCGACGGAGAGTCCTCGTCGCGGCGCGTGAGCTGGGCGACGATCCCCTCCGGCTGGGAGTCGTAGGCCCGGACGATGACGTACAGGGCGTCGTCGGTGTAGGCGATGCGGGCTTCGGTCGGCTCGGTGGCGGGCTCTCCCTCGTTGGGATCGAGCTGCCAGAACTCCGTGATCGGCGGAGCCGCAGTCCACGCGGCGTCGTCCAGCCGACCGTCGACCTTCGGCGCTTGGAATGCTCGGACCGCAACCGCGGCCTTCGGTGCCGACGGGTCGCGTGCCGGCGTACTCCCGGTTCGCACCGCGCTTGGCGTGTTGTTCTGCGCCGATGCCGTGGCTGTCAGCAGCGCGACGGCCAGGGCAGGAAGGGCGATCGTGCCGACTCGCTGTCGAGGGGAAGGGCTCGAACGCGGTGGTGTTCCTGTTGGACAGTCCATGGCCGGATCTCCCGGTGCCGTCGAGTCCTGCAAGGCTGTGTGAAGCTCACTACGCGCGATGGAGAAACTCAGTTTCGTGCATTTAGACACTGGCAGCAGTGAGAACGTTGCTAACGGCAGGTGGCGGAGAATGGTCGACGCAGCCCGTTCGTCCACCGCCAGGTGTGTCGGTTCTGTAGCACACTTGCATATGCTTAATATCTATACTGATCGTGCGCAAGTGGTGCGCGCCTGCAGTGGGTCTGCCTCGGCTTGACCGACAACCGTAAATTCTATTAATTCAACGTTTTAAGGGATTCACGGCCGATATCGAGGGGACGGGATCATGAAGAGACTCGTGCTGCTCCGTCACGGCGAGAGCGTGTGGAACAAGGAGAACCGGTTCACGGGGTGGACGGACGTGGGCCTCACCCAGAAGGGCGTGCAGGAAGCAGTGCTGGGTGCGAAGAGCCTGATGGACGAGGGTTACACGTTCGATGTCGCGTACACGTCGGTGCTCAAGCGGGCCATCAAGACGCTGTGGATCGTGCTCGAGGAGATGGACCTGATGTGGATCCCGGTGTACCGCGACTGGCGGCTCAACGAGCGCCACTACGGTGCGCTGCAGGGCCTGAACAAGGCGGAGACGGCCGAGCGGCACGGCGACCAGCAGGTCAAGCTGTGGCGGCGGAGTTACGACATCCGTCCCCCGGCGCTCGAGCAGGACGACGAGCGGTATCCCGGCAAGGACCCGCGCTATGCATCGCTCTCGCAGGACGAGCTCCCGCTCACCGAGTGCCTGAAGGACACCGTGGAGCGGATGCTGCCATACTGGTTCGACGTGATCGCCCCCGACGTGCGATCCGGGCGGCGCGTGCTCGTCTCAGCGCACGGCAACAGCTTGCGGGCGCTGGTCAAGCACCTCGACAAGATTCCCGACGACGAGATCGTCGGGCTCAACATCCCGACCGGTATTCCCCTCGTCTACGAGTTGAACGACGAGGACCTGTCACCGATCCGCAGCTACTACCTCGCCGACGAATCGGCGGTCGAGGCGGCGCAACAGGCGGTGGCCAACCAGGCGAAGCGCACGTGATCACCAGATGCTGACGTTGCTCGCCGCCATCGGCATCGCGATCACGGCTGCCGATACCACACCGGCGCGGCGGAACGACGTCCTTGTCGAACATCTGCGCAACAGGATCGAAGCGGCGGGTGCCTCCGGGGCGATCGACATAGGCGACGACCGGGTGTTGGCGACGCAGGCGCTGAGCCGGTTCTACGTCGGTCGGCTGTATCGGCCTGCGTGGGTGGACTCATCGGGGCTTTCGCCCCGGGTCGGGGCACTGGTCCAGGCGGTGCGGGGGGCGGCAGCGGAAGGATTGCGTCCCCGGGACTACCACCTCGATCACATCCTCGCGGCCGCTGCCCTGGTACATCGGCAGACGCGTGAGCGCCGCCCCCCCGATGTTGCCCAGCTGGTCGATCTCGATCTCTTGTGCACGGACGCGTTCGTATTGCTCGGGTCGCACTATCTGGCGGGGCGGGTGAATCCCGAGACCATCGATGCGGAGTGGAGCGCAAACCGCCGAGGGGCACAGCTGGAGTCGGTGCTCGAATCTGCGCTCGCAGCGGGCGACATCGGCGAGGCGCTGCGGCGGTTGCTGCCACAGCAGCCTGGATACGCGCGCCTGCGCGATGGGCTTGCCCAGTATCGAAGCCTCGCGGCTGCCGGAGGGTGGCCTTCCGTTCCCGCCGGTGTGCGCCTCGCCCCGCTCGATCGGGACAGCACGGTGCCCCTGCTTCGGTCGCGACTGGCGCTGTTTGACGCGGTAGATCGTGGCGCCGGAGCCGACCCGACCCTGTATGACAGCACGCTCGTCGAGGCCGTCCGACGGTTCCAAGTCCGCCACGGGTTGGACGTGACCGGTGTCGTCGACAGCGGGACCGCCGCAGCGCTGAACGTGCCGGTCGAGGACCGTATCCGGCAGATCGAGCTCAACCTGGAGCGGTGGCGCTGGTTGCCGGAGGATCTCGGCCGGCGTCACGTGATCGTGAACATCGCGGGATTCGATCTCGATGTCGTCGATGCCGGGTCGGTCGTGCGCTCCATGCGGGTCATGGTCGGGCGCACGTATCGTCGCACGCCGGTATTCTCGGGCATGATGACGTACCTCGTGCTTGCACCGTACTGGCACGTGCCGCGCAACCTGGCGGTGCAGGATCAGCTGCCGCTCATCCGGCGCGATGCGGGCCACTTCGCCACGCAGGGGATTCGGGTATTCCTGGGATGGGGTGCAGATGCGGAAGAGATCGATCCGGCGACCGTGGACTGGTCGAAGGTCACCCCTCGGGACTTCCCCTACCGGTTACGTCAGGATCCGGGGCCCCGGAATGCACTGGGGGGGATGAAGTTCATGTTTCCCAACAAGTTCAACGTCTACCTGCACGACACACCGTCTCGTGAGCTGTTCGATCGGCCGCAGCGTGACTTCAGTTCCGGGTGCATTCGCATCGAGCAGCCGATCGAGCTTGCCGAGTTCCTGTTGGCGGGCACGGAGTGGACGCGGGAGCGGTTGCTGACGGCGATCACGCGTCGGCAGGAGCAGACCGTGCGCCTGCCGAGTCCCGTGCCAGTGCATATTCTGTATTGGACGGCGTGGGCAGAGCCTGACGGTACCATCCAATTCCGCCACGACATCTACGATCGGGACGACCGGCTGGCAGGCGCCCTGCGCGAGGACACCCCGGCTGATGAATGACGACACGTACCGCAGATGGCGCCGCGTGCTGCGGCGCACCGCGCTGGCGACCGGTGTGATCACGGCGTGCTGCCTCGTGGTCGCGTCGCGTGTGGGGGATGCGTCGCTGCCTCGGTCGGCCGGTGCGTGGCCTGACCCTGCGGCCACCACGGTCTCGCGTGCGAGCGACGCAGGCTGGACGCCTACCGCCGCGAAGGCGGGATTCGCCGTCGCGGTCAAGGGTGAGACGTCTCGCTACCGCTCCCGGATGCTCACGGTGTTGCCCGGCGAGACAGAGATCATCCAGGTCGTCGGTCCCGCCGACGCGCGGGCATTCGCCGTGCGTGCGTCCACCGGGCGCATGCGCGTCATTGACGCGACGACCTGGGAGTGGCACGCACCATCGGTCCCCGGAACCTACTCCGTCTCGATCGTCGAGCCACGCAGCGGCGACTCGATACGGCTCACGGCGTTCGTGCTCGTTCCCCTCGACCGCGTGAAAGGCGGATGGCTCAACGGCTATCGGGTCGGACGCTATCCCGAGCGGGCGCTCAGAGGACTCGCCGTCTATGAGCGGCCGCGCGGGTTCATCGAGGTCACGGCCGAGAACGTCGACTCGAAGATCTCCCCGCACTTCCGGCTCCGGCAGTTCCTGTGCAAGCAGGAGTCAGGCTATCCCAAGTACGTGGTGCTGCACGAGCGGCTGCTGCTCAAGCTGGAATACTTGCTCGAGCGGGTGAACGAGGCGGGCTATCCGGCGTCAAGCTTCCACGTGTTGAGTGGCTATCGGACTCCATACTACAACGAGGCGATCGGCAACGTCCGGTACAGCGGCCACGTGTACGGTTTGGCTGCCGACATCTTCGTCGACGAACGGCCGCGCGATGGGATGATGGACGATCTCAACGGCGACAGTCGGTTCGACGTGCGCGACGCCACGGTGCTGTACGACTTGGTCGACAGCCAGGTCGGTCACCCGGAGTACGAAGGCCTCATCGGCGGGCTGGGCCGCTACCGGAAGACTCCGGCGCACGGCCCCTTCATTCACGTGGACGTGCGGGGGTTCAGGGCGCGGTGGTGACTCTCCCGCGCTACGGCCTCTCCTCTCGCAGCAGTTCGCCTCCGGCAGCGCTGAAGACCCGTACGGCGACCACCACCCCGGTCCGCTGCTGGTCCACGTAGCGCACCTGCACGATCGACCGGTCCTCGGTGGGCCGGTACACGATCATGCTGCCGACCGGTGCACGGACCCCGATACCGCGGCACGGCCGCACGGCTGGCTGATGGCCGGGAGGGGTGTCGGGCAGCCACAGGCGGCAACGGCCGGGTGGGGGCAGGTGCCCCGGTGGGATGCCGAGTGTGACGGCGCTGTTGCCGGCTGCCACGGTTGTGCCGGTCTGTGCCGGCTCCGCTCGGTCCGGCACGGACGTCGTGGCAACATGCGTATTGCTGCTGCAGGCCGCGACGAGCGCGGCGAGCGGCACCACTCGAAGATCTCTTGCCATCTTTGCCTCCCGGATCGGGGACCCGGTGTGTCGTCTTCAGGCAAAGAAGGGCGTGGCGTGCAAGAGTACAGTGACGGCGCTCACGATTTGGGTTGACCCGTTTCGAGGCGGCCGCTAGGTTGATGTCCCGGCACGAGTTCCGGGGTCGTGGTGGCTGTAGCTCAATCGGTTAGAGCGCCGGACTGTGGCTCCGGAGGTTGCGGGTTCAATTCCCGTCAGCCACCCCTACAGAATGTCCAATAGCGAATACTGAACACCCAATGACCAAGGAGCGTGCGTTGGGGATCAGCGGTGCCGACACTTGGATATTCGATATTGGACATTCTACATTGGATATTTCGTAGGTCCGTAGCTCAACTGGCAGAGCACCGGTCTCCAAAACCGGGGGTTGCAGGTTCGAGTCCTGCCGGGCCTGTAAAGCAAGACGCCGCGCTGTAGGCGCGGCGTTTTGCTTTCAGGCCCGACAGGCTCTTTGACCTCGCTCCTCGTTTCACTCGGAGCATCCGGTTCGAGTCCTGCCGGGCCTGTGCGGCCAAGTCTAAGTGGCTTGGCCGTTTTGCATTCTACCTACCGCTGAGCCACGCGCTGGCCACAGACGCCTGTGACCAAGTCCGTGGCGCTCCCACCATGAGACGCTGCGCGGGCGACTACCGGCTATCGCATGGGCGACGCCGTCGACGGCGGATTCACCACGTCGAGGTGACTCAGCAGCACGAGCTCCCCAGTCGTCGTGACGTCGGAGTAGTCGTACTGGGTGAGGCCGTCGGGACCGACCACGATTGCCACCGGCGGAATGAGTATGACGTCGTACGTCTCGTTGGCCGTTTCGAATGCGATCAGGTCAATGTCCGTGGGTTCGGTCACGTCGTAGACCTTGAGCCCGGCGACACCGTCGCACACGAACAATGTGGCACCGTCAATCCCCAGGCCGAAGGGTCCCTGCATCGCGTAGCTTTCGACCATCAGCGGATTCGCGAGGTCGGTAATGTCCAGGATGTCGAGCCGATTCACACCTCCCCCGCAGAAACTCCCCGCCCTCAGTGTCACGTAGGCATAGTCGCCCTGGGCCACCACGGGATCGCAGCTGGTGACGTGTGCAAACGCGGAGACCTTCGTCGGGTTCTCAGGGTTGGAATTGTCGTATATGAACATCCCCGTGGTGGATCCAATGAACAGGTAGTCCCCGTACGGGAAGATCGTTTCGATACCCCAGCCGATGTCGACCGTGCTCCAGAGACTGGGATTGACGGGATCGTCAATCCGCACGAGCTGGATGTACGTATCGTGAAGGGCGTACAAGAAGGGGTCGACAATGGTGAACCGGGCCATCGATCCGCCTGTGCCGCTCGCGTCCGTGCGGTTCCCGCCTGTGGGCGCCGCGATATCCCCCGCGCCCTCGAGACCGATACCAAAGAAGTCGTTCGTGCGCACGCGCTCGGTTCGCGTCTGCTCCCATCCCACGACGACGCCGATGCTCTCGTCGGGAGGCTCGACTCGGCTGCGGCCGACGAAATCTTCCGCGATCCAGGGCGATGGGGTCCTATATGGAAAGGCGTCTTCTATCCGT
>Ga0209536_100010244_pt1 | contig 13847 bp, 13 predicted proteins | sample DeeMarSeWOR28_12_FD_187461 | JGI IMG/M metagenome (GOLD analysis project Ga0209536, IMG submission 187461) | Marine sediment microbial communities from White Oak River estuary, North Carolina - WOR-2-8_12 (SPAdes) (version 2) | ecosystem: Environmental > Aquatic > Marine > Intertidal zone >...
AAAGATTGAGGCTTCTTGACCATCCTAAGATTCTGGAAGACGAGGTTGAAAGGACATCATGGAAAGAGGCAGCTTCTTTGCTGAAACATCAACAACCTGTAATGCACTATCCAATCCTAGGATTCCAGGGGTATGAAGGATACGAAGACTCACTCTATGGCCTAGCATGTTCTGTCCCAGAGGGAGTAGGTTTCGAGGAGGGAAGAAAGTATATCCTAAAGGAGATAGTTCATGGATTACACACCAGATTGGATCAAGGAGGATCAACGTTCAATCTCGATGTTGAAGTGATGACAACAAGAGAATCGATCAAACTTGTTCCCAAGATACTTGAGTTGAGAGACAAAGAGATGAAAAAAATCAGAGTATCAAGAAGCTGGAATGGGATAGATATTAGCGTGATTAGAGAAACATACTATGGTTCTAAGGTTCTAGACGCGTTGAAAATAAGAGGATGGAATGTGGATGATGAAACCTTCAGCGAGATTAAGAGGGCAATCAATGAGTTGGGATATGATTTGGAAATATCAGATGAGTCCTGATGTTTTTCAAACCTGAAACCGGTACAAGCATCCTCGTCGTAAGTACAAGAAATGAAACGGGGCAGGTTTGTTCTCACATTAGTTGTTTTGGATATCCCATAAGCCTCAAGAGCGCATCACGCAGTCGTACGTCCCTCGATTGTGCTTGGTTCTTTCTGCCACGTAATCTGCCTAGTACTGGTCGTGTGTGTGAGTGGATGATGATGTCCCTCCCGTTTCGTTCAATGACCCACTCTTCACCGGTATCAGGATCAACAATGGTCTGTGGGCCAAGCCCATCCATTTCTTTTGTCCCAACTCCTATGGCACCCGAAATAAGCAATCCGCCTTCAACAGCTCTACCATCTATAGTCACTTCTTCACTTCGCATATCACCGAGAATTCCGGTCACAATCCTATACAGGCCTTCAACACCTCTGGTCCTTCTCTGTTGTTGCTGTGGATCCCTTGCTTTCACTTTCTTGATGAACTTGGCCCAATCGGGATTTATTGCTATAGCCCTCTCTGCGCATACTGATGCTTCATCGATCTGCCCCAACTCATGATGCACTTTGAATTTCTGAAACCACGCTTTGTCATTATCAGCATCTAGTTTCAGTGCCTCTTCATATTTTTGAAGAGCCTCCACTTTCAGCCCCTTCTTCTCGAGGGCTCTTCCTTGTAGGTAAGCCTCTCTTGAGTCCCAATCGCTCATAGTTTCATGCCCGTTTTACTAACAGAATTCAAACCAATAAATCATATGGGTGAATCTGAAGCCAGTGAGGATTGTGGCTTAGAAGACTGCTTCACCCAAACCTTGACCGCTTACGGGAATATGTCGGGGGATTTTCCTCCGAACTGTCCTGTGCCTTATGCTGGAGGATCTTTTGGAGTTCTTCTTGAGAGACCTTTTTGTACGCCTTCTTGCTCTGCGCCAGTTTCATTAACGCAAGCATCAGTCGCTCTACCCCTGGCACCTCCATAAGCGACTTGTCCTTGAGTTTCTTGGGTCCTGTGTGTGCATGGGTGACGATATCAACACCGTTTCGTTCAATGATCCACTCTTCCTTTGTCTCAGGGTCAGTGATTCTATGGGGACCTTTTCCATCAAGGTGCTGTGTCATTTGTCCAACCTTAACATAAGCAAGGGAACCACCGTTGGCTTCAGTAACTGATGTGCCATCAATAGTCGTTGCCATGTTATCGATAATACCAAAGAGCATTGCAGAAGACTCGGCCTGTTGTTGTTCTTTGGTTTTGGATACAGGGGCAGGTTTGTGTGAAGGCCTTGTTGGAAACATCCGTTTGGTTTTGGGCACAGTAAGAGGTATCTCAGCATACTGCTTGTTTTGTGCCTTTTGAACTGCAGCCTCAACCTGCCTGATCCATTTCACCCACGCGGGATTGATTAATACTGCATTCCGAGCACATATCGCACTCTTGTCAATCTGACCATGTTGATACAAGATTTTGAACTTCATGGCCCATGCTTTGTCGTAGCGTTTGTCAATTGCGTGAATCTCGTCTAATTTCCAAAGGGCTTCCTGAATCTTCCCTTCATCCTCGAGATTTTGTGCCTCAAGAAAGAGTGCATCTAATTTTGCTTTACTCATGTAACATTGCCCCATTGTTCCCTCTAAGAGGTCAATAATAAATCATATGGGAAACCTGAAACCGGTACGAATTGTGGCTTAGGCTACTCGGATCCTTGAGATACAGTGATGAAGTTGTCATAACCAATCTTCATCAGGGCAAACAGTTGAATACAAGAAAGCAACAGGATGACAATCACATCAGAGAAAAGACGGGTGTCACCAAGGAACGGGAAGTAGTAAACCAGAAACAGGATACTCATAATCGCAGCCCACCCGTATCCCAAAGGTCTCAGCTCGGGCTTTGGAAGCATAAGAACTACAAATCCAAGGACATCAAGGATGAGCAGCAACAACCAGAGTAAAGACAGGTCTTGCAATGGATAGTAAATCACAGTAGAGAGACCAACCAGCGTGAAGAGGACACAGGCTCGAGATATGTTCGCGACTCTCAGAATTGTGATTGATGTGTTGTGGTTTCTTGTGGACACTTCCGAAACTCTCCCTAGAGTTATCTTCAACATGAGGGTAAATAAAACTGATGAAGAATTGGAGTTTTGTAGACTGAACCTGACACCAGCACGAGACGTGGCATAGTCAAGCTCCCATTAGACCTATATCTCCTCACGAGAAGGATAGGAAGAGGATGAACGAGGTTTCGGGGTCAATACAGCATCTTAGGCCATACTTGGTTGTTGCTGCTGTGTTCTTGATAATTGGGATTGGAATTGGTATGAACATAGGAGGAAGAGAACCTCCACCATATGAACCCCCTGTGTACACTGAACCCACAACTCCAGAAGAAGAGCCTGATCTCTTGTTACCGATTTTTGCAGGCGTCATATGTGCATCAATTGCCATGATTGTGGTATACATCCAGATACGTAGAGCTGCAACATCCTACTCGCTGAAGTAAGGAAAGTCCAAAATTTGACAGAGAGCGTGAGTTCAGAGAACGGTCCAAACTCGAGGAGTGGAAAATTAGTAGACAATTCTCAATCCAGTGGCATGAGTGATTTGGACAAATCCCTCGGGATCAGTCTCCATTACTCGGAAAGGATGTGCTCGTTTCCTCACACTAAGAAAGACCAGATCACCTACACGAATAACATTGGGACTCTTTAGTCGAATGAAGTCCTCCTTGGCTTTTGTTGCATCGAACCAGTCGAGCGGCTCAGATTCAGGGTCCCTCATGACCTCCATTTCCCGAGCTATTTGAGCTGTCGTTACGGCTACTGTGACCTCTTCACCAAGAGATGTCTTAGCATTGTGTCTGATTCTACCGTCAATCTCAATTATACGTGTGTCCGAACCCGACTTCACCGGGGGACCAAGTACAGCCCCAGTTGGTCGCATACCTCTAATCCTAACGACATCTCCTTCCTTGAACCCATACTCGCCCATGAACTTCTCGTGAAGACGAGCCATATGCCGACCTATATTTCGATGAAACGCCTCGACTACTTTCAAGGTGGGAACTGACATGCATTCACCCTCAATGACTTGTTGAGCTTGTTTTTATTAATCAAATTAAACCAATTGGTCACTAAGTCCCTTGAGAGAGGACACGACCTCCTCTCAAGGTTTGGAGGGGCTAGGCCTCTGTGGCGTCAGTGGCGTATGCTCCCACTGACCTTGCGATCTCTTGGACCTCAGTAGGGTGGCCAAAGAGTGCACAGGGAGTGTCCTCGTTGGTGAGGAGGTGCTCATTCTCCCGAATGGCGGAAAACAACGGGCTAGCTAGCCCCTCTCTGAAGGATGTGGAGGACAGATTATGGGTGGCTAAGTTTGAAACGGGACAGGCTGTGAGGTCGCCTTGGGGGGTGACATGTGCGAAACCGCGACCTGCACTTACACATCCTCCGAAATAATCCTCATCTCCGGGTGAATGGATGACGTACAGATTGTTGTTCCTTCTGTACTCTAGTACCTGCGAACGGAACTCATCGCGTTCTACAGGAGAGAGCATGAGACCCTTGTCGTACGAACCGCAGGTGTCACCTGTCAGGTTCTCGGACATCACAGGGATGTACTCGATGAAGACGCCGACTATAACACCGAGCTTGACATATTGGTCTAGGTTCTCAGACTGCATCCAATACCGGTAGTTCTGATTGGTGATCGTGACTGAGATGCCAGTTGGAACCCCACTGGACTTCAGCATGGTCAGGGTCTCGAGCGCCTGTTTGTGGACACCTTGACCTCGTCGTGCATCAGTGGTCTCTTCACTACCCTCAACACTCACGATGACTGCGACATTCTTTGTACTGCGGAGTCGTTTGTGGTCATGACGTGTAAGAGCAGTTCCATTGGTCAGGATGATGAAGAACCGATCCTTGAAGGACTCACATAGCTCTAACAGCCCTCGGAAGAGGAACGGTTCTCCACCTGCCATTATGAATCCAAAGACGCCCTGCTCAGCGGCGTCCTTGATGATGTCGTACCACTGGTTCCAGTCGAGAGTCTTGCGTGCTTCAGAACAGTCAGTTCGTGGCTTGTTGTCAAGATGACCAACAGCTGCAGCGTAACACCCAGCACAGCTGAGGTTGCACTGAGAAGTGATACTTAGGATAAGGAATGGAGGTACTCTCAGACCAGCAGCCTTGGCCTCGCGTCTGAGTCTCTCGGTCTTCTTGTAGGCTCGTGCCAGTCTGACACCAGCCCTGATATATCGCGGATTTCGTAGCACCCAGGGCACAAATAGTCGAGACATGTTAGGATCCAGTCCGTCGAGGACCTTCTTCATCTGCCCTGGCGTTGACATTCCATTCGCGTGCTCTTTGACTGTTTGTAGCATCTTACTTTCCCAACTCGGTGATGGCGCGTGTGCTATACTACGTGTCAAAAGTATTTAAATTGTTTGATAAACGTCAAACGTTACAATAATTGCCAAACGTTTAAATATCTTCAAATTAGAATGTAACCCACGCGCCGCCTGTGTTTTCAAGCATAGGGGGAGATGAAGACAATGAAGAAAGTACTAGTCTTATACGACACGCAGTTTGGTAATACTAGAAAACTTGCTCTGGAGCTAGCTATTGGAGTCCAACAACATGCAGGAGTCACCACGAAGGTTGCCAATGGTAATGGTCTAGATACAGAAGATCTCTCCAAGTATGAGGGGGTCCTCTTTGGCGGTCCTACACGCGCCTTCAGGGCGACCAGAGGAGCGATGACCACAATAGAGAGAGCTGCTGAGATAGGTCTCGACGGCAAGGTTGTTTCCACCTTTGGAACCTATATGATGGGTGAACAGTCAAGGGGTGTGAAAGGCATGGATAAGAAGCTGAGAAAGATTGCACGACACGCCAAGGTGATCAGTCCTGGTTTCTCAGCCAAGGTCGAGGGTGTACGTGGACCCATTGTTGCTGAGGAGATACCCAGAGCACACGAGTTTGGTAAGGCATTCGCAGCAGAAGTCCTTCAACTCACATCACAGACAGTGATGCACTAGAACAGGGAATCGTACCACTTAAGGGTCGGATTAGCCTTAGATGCTGAGTATGATAGAGATCTATACTCTCGTCTTCTGGATCTTAGCAATAATCGGAATAATACTCCAAGATAGAAAAGCTCAGTCAGGAGAAACAAAGGTAGCATCTGTGACCACGCTGTTCAAGTTCCTACCTACGCTGAGTGCAGTGGTCTTTGTCCTGTTGTTTAGGTCATTTACGCTGTTCACCATACTTCTTGCAGCAGCACTTGTCTTCTGCACAATTGGCGATATTGGAATGGAGATTGACCTTGTCCCAGGGATTGGAATGTTTCTACTAGCTCATTTGCTCTACACCTCGAACTTCCTATGGCACTCTGTTGCAGGATTGGCCTTGATACCATTGGCATTGTTTGTAGTCTGCTTTGTTATAGGAATAATCTACGTCTTTATGCTGATCAGATATCTCAGGTCGGATGGACCAGAGATACCACCATTCATCCTCAGAGCAGGATCCCTGTACTTCATCATCATAGCGGCTACATTCAGTGCGTCAGTATTGCTCTGGCAGACAACGGGAGCACTCCTTGGATACCTGCCAATGATTGGAGCTCTCTTCTTCATAATCTCTGATTCTTTCATAGGAATCAATGAGTTTCATCACAAGCTGGGTAGACATGAGTTCTATATCATGCCAACATACTATCTAGCAATCTTCTTGCTATCACTTGGTGTGTTTGTATTTGCACTGTAAGGAAATAGAAGTTCCAAAGTTTGATAAGAAACGGTCCCCTCATTGACTGAGGGGACTTGGTTGAACAAAGACGAGCTGCTGGAAGCAATTGATGCCAAACTAGACCAGCTCAACACTGTAGAGCTGATCGAACCAGAACGCATCCACCCAGTGGCAATCATGACCAGGGAGAGAAGGCAGCTTGGAGAGCTTGAGAAGGAGTTGCTTCAGGCTCTAGAAGAAATCAAGTCAGATGAACGAGTCCCGGGAATAGTCACAAGATTAGCCAATGTCCACCTCTTGGAGGCAACCTTTGGGCGGGCAATTGTCTTATACGAACTAACATTGGGTCTTGATAGTAAACAAGTTAGCGCTTGGATCAATATGGGACTAGCGTATTTGATGGTTTCAAGTCCAAGAGAAGCCATCAGTTGTCTTGGAAGCGCCTTAGCGATAAACCAGAGGAATGCACTGGCCTTAGTGTATCTGGCTATGGGCCAGCTCAAGCTGGAAGAGTTCGAAGAGGCAAACAAGAATCTTGACCGCGCTATATCAGTTGACTCCAACATGGCAAGAGCCCTACTTGGAAAGGGGGAATACTTCAGAGCCAAAGGAGAGCTTGATGTTGCAGTCACATGGTTTCGAAGAGCACTGTCGATGGACCCAAACTTCGTCCCAGCATTGATGGAACTCGGGAGTGTCTATCTTGCTATCAAGAAATATGATGAGGCCATTGAAGTTCTGACAAAATCGCTGGCAATAGACCCTGAACAGGCTTATGCGCTTTCAACAATGGGTGATGTTTATGTCGCTCAGCATGATCTAGAGTCTGCATTATACTTCTATGACAAGGCAGTAAGCATCAAGTTTGATGACCCAGAGTTGTGGATTAAAAAAGGGGACATTCACAAATCTCTAAAATCGTACCAACAGGCATCCAATGCGTACCAGAAAGCAATCAATTCGAATCCTGAACATGTGGAGTCATGGGTCAAGAATGGTGCTGTAATGCTCCTACTTGATGATGAAGGTACGGCACTTGAGTATCTCAACACCGCCCTTGCATTGGAACCGAAAAATGCAGATGTGGCACATCAGAGGGGGCTCATCTACTACTCTCTGGAGCGTCACGAAGAGGCCCTCGATGACTTTGACGCAGCATTTGCAGTAGATCCCGGAAATCCAATGCACCTCTATTATCGAGCACTTCTACTGGAGATTCTTAATAGGATTGATGAAGCCAAAAGAACCTGGCAAGTAGCATTGAGCCTGTTCAAGGAAGCAGGAGATGAGATGAAGGTGGCAGAGTGTTCAGCCAGACTAAAACGTCTTGGATAGGTTACTCAACCACTTCAGGCAGGTCTTTCAGAGCCTCAACGGTGTCAACATCATCAGTAATCACTAGGTAACTGTTCAGACTTGTACTCTCTCCAGCGTTCAGAGCTCGTCGCTCACGAACACCAAAGAACTGAGCCTTCTCACCAAGTGTGTCTACATAAACCAGTTCATCCCATTTGTATGCAGAGATTATCCCAAGGACTGTTCCATCAGCTGGACTCTCATATGCACCCCAAGCATCTCTTCCAGCGTATATGTCAACACTCTGCGCTGTAGGTTCATAGACGAGTCTTCGACCGCCTCTCTCGGTATGTACTCGATTCACAGCAGTGCCACCGGGTGTAGGAATACCACGATATCCTAACATGGGCCTCTTCCACTGTTGGGTAGTATTCTGCATCTCCATTTCAACACTCAGTATTGGCGTTCCAGGCAGGAGGAGGTATCGATAGGAAACAGTGAGTCCTTTTAGACCAGGACAGTGCTGCAGAGTCGAAGTCATTGTGAAACCAACCCAAGATCCAACCTTCTTCTTCATGAGGGTCCACTGTTCTTTCTGTAAAGCGGTCTCCCAGTCCCAGACCTCAAGACCGACAATCATTGGACTGATTCCACTGTAGACTTTCTCCCACCAGATGAATGGTCCAACCTTTGGGAATGTGTCAAAGAAGACATTGGATTCACCATCTTTGTGGAATTTGACCAGTGTTCCAGCTTGCTCTGGACAAGCTGCGATTGTATACTCACCTGATGTAAGTGAGTGTAGAGCCACCCCTTCCTCTACAATCTTTGTTCGATCAACATTAAGTTTCGAATCATAGACAACTGCATCAATTTTGGCTCTATAGTTACGAGATTCGAATCGAATTACTATCTCACCATTCTTTCGGAACCAAGATGTGTCATCAGTTGTAGTTATCTTCAATGGGTACGAGAATGGCTTGTCTATGTACACCTCTGAAACTTGTATTTCTAGTTGCTTCTCACCATTGGCTAAGAGACCATCGGGCATGCTCAGTTGAATGGTTCCCTTAATCGGATCCTCATGTGTGACACGCAACCGGAGTTCATGGTTGTTTGTCTTAGACCGGTCAATAAGAATCGGACTAGGAACCTTGCGAAGGAGTTTGCTTGATTTCGGAGAGATTTCAACCTCAAGATCTGAGCGGATGTCTAGAACCTCAGTGACTGGCTCAGGAATTCCATAGATCTTTCTGTAGAGGGACCGAACCTTTCTCCAATCGCCATCACCGATGTAAAGTCTCAGAGGGACCTTCTCAAGAAACTCTCCGGGTTTTAATGTTGGGAGTCTATACTCAATCCTGGGAATAGTCAAACCTCTTCTAAGCCTAGCTTCTGCTACATGTTCAGGGTCCCAGATGTAACCTATGAGAAACCTCTCTTGATGACGGTAGCATGCATACCAAGTTTCGTGATAATCCTCTGGGTCTTTGGGTATTTGTGGATATCCAGACCAGTCTACGGATCCAATATCATAGAGTTGCCCCCGAAGTGGGATTATTGCATGATCGAAGACTCCACCAAACCAACCCGCAAGACGCATTCCCAGATCTTCTAGGTCGGAATCCCCAATATTTTCATAGCGTACAATAGCCTCAATGAGGTCCGTTCCACATTGGATTCGGTAAGTGACATGATACCGTAGACCAGGACGCTCTTGCGAATCTGCAGTCATCCGTACTTCAGCAAAGCTATCATCGTTCTCAAGTTGAATTTCAGGATCCATTCGAGACCATTCACCACCCTCTGAGGGGAACGGATACCCTTCCTCAAGACCCATGACATGCCAGCCACCCGCCAATCGATGTAGTGTCTTGTGTTCAAACCTGTTGAATCCAATTGTTGGAAGGCCAAGCATCATTGCACGAATATTTTCATTTTCTAAGACAATTCTGTTGTCCAGACCTTTGTAGACTACTGCGCCCGAAGCTCCAAGCACAGGTATACTGAAGTCCTTTTTCTCAACACGCTGCTTCTTTCCTTCGTCCTCCAGATGAACCTCAAGGTCAATATTTAGCAGAGTTCCAATATCTTTCTCCAGAGAGATTGTTATTGGTTGTTCAATCACCTCTCCGGGTGCGAGTGCGAACTCAAGTTTCTTCGAACTTATAGTGGCACCGTCCGGAGGCGTCAACTGAATCTCTCCTCTCAGGTCCATTGTTGTGTTATTGAATGCACTGAGCCCAACCTCATCTGAACCGTTCGGCCTCAAAGTAGGATGGAAAGGTCCAGAACGGACCATGACGGGAGTTGTCGGGATAAGGCCACTAAAGAGAGAAATCTCATCAGTTCCAAGTTTCAGCTTCCACTCAGCCTGAGTTGCTATTTTCTCATCAGCATTTGTTTCACGATCGATTGGTCGCGCCTCATTGGAAACCGAATATACTCCACTAACCTTAGTGCTTTCACCTGCATCTAACTGACCAGAGGCCTCGCCCTCAACTTTAGTAATGAAGTGAGTACAATTCTGAAGCTGCAAGGAGTATTCTATCTCTGAATTGCGTCCATTCGTGATTGTCAGCTCTACTGGGTACTCCCTGAAACCTATGTATCCAACATGTGTCTTAGGTTTGACACTAGCTGAGATTGTTTCTCTATCAAAGGTGAGTTTGAATCCACAGATACCCTTAGCTTCTCTATCCACCGTAACTTCGAGTGAGTCACCATCATCTCCTTCGAAGAAATATTTGAAGACTCCTAGATCATCCTCTACAATGTCGTCAGTTTCCTGCTTGATTTCGCGTTTGAAGGAGTCGTACCAATCATACCTCTCAAAGAACGGGCGAAACATCTCATTTCCAAGAATACCTGGAATGTGTGACTCCATGAGGACCCTCGTTGCAGGGACCCAGTTGTACCCAGTTCGCTTGTAGAGTGGGAGTGCCTTCAGGTTGCCAGCCCATGTGTGGAGGTCGATTCGACGTTTCCCAGCCTTTGCAGCAGTTTCTGCAGCTTCAATGAGGAGTGCTTTGCCAAATCCTTGACCCTGATAGTGAGGATTGACACCTAAAAGACCAACATAAGCTGCCTCTGGATTTTGATTAGAGTCACCAACATTGCAGTACCCCACAATCTTGTCATCTTTGTATGCGACAAGCACACGAATATTCCTACTCTTCTTCTGTTGGTCATATACACGCTGCGCTGTAATGACTCTACCACCTGTGAAACCATCCGGCCAACTGTCTGAGTCATTGAACGAGTTGAAACACTCAGCAACAAGAGCTGAGTCTTCCATGTTCAACTGAAAATCTCGAACCTTACCTTGTGTATGCTTGTCAGTCAAGAGCGTAGTCTCCTCAGAAAGCGTAATTGCATCGCTTCGGAGGTTGTTAATAAGCAATACGGACTAAGTAGAAACAGACTGGGGCTTTGTCAGAGACCTAGAAATAAGTCAACTGATGAAAGTAAAAGAAAAAGAAGGAGAGAGAGGAGAAATTCCCCTCTGATTCGAAACTAAGTGAATATAGTGGTGATTCCACCAACATCGGTTTCAGCAATGACTGTCAGGGTCTGGGATGCAGTGTCGTAGTCTGTGGATTCATAGTGGCGAGAGGTAATCTGCGTCCAACCAGTGGCAGTGATTTCGACATCACCAAGATCTGTGACACATTCTACACTTCCTCCAACACCTGCAGGCAAGTCAGCTATCACATCAATATCACCAACAGTAGTGTGAAGATTGAAGGTAGCATTCCCATAAAGTACAACACCATCGGTCATCTCTAGGGAGATAGTACCAGCCTCAGTAGTGATTGCAACATCACCCACATGTGCTCCATCAACCAGTTCGGCTGAAACAGTACCAGCGGATGTATCAATATCGATTGTATAGTTCAATCCAGTGCCCAACGTGATGTTCACACTACCAGCAGCATAATCGAGTGTTATAGTGTTGCTCGAGAATGTGACAGTAGGTGCACCGTATTCCTGTATTGTGTGGTTCTGGACCTCCATGTCAATCTCATATAGTAGTGAAGTATTGTCAACGAATGTGATGTCAACAGCACCTGCACTGAGATCGATATCCAAGGTCACTGTTCCTGTGGTGGCTCCGACTTCAGCATCGAAGTGATAGTCGGTGGTAGCGTTACTCCAGTTGAACCATGTGTTGCCATAGAAGGATAAAGCTCCTGCTGCAATAGCACCCACGATTATGACTGCGAATATGCACACAACCAAGCTTGTGTTTCTTTCGTAATTACTCATATTATACACCTTTTCTGTGAGACCTTAGAAATGCGTGCCATTTCGACCTCAGGTCTCTGTATTGCAAATCTTCTTCCAGAGCAAAGCGACGCATGATTCGCGATGCATCACCTCGTACGGAGGATGACAGATTGTCATAGTCCTCCTCATTCACAATGAGATTACGAGAACTCAGCTCGTTCTCTCGATTGATTAGCGCCGTCATGAGGTCCATGGCCTTCTCAACCTGATCCTCTGGAACATCTATACCATAGACTGAGAGGCTTCGAATTATGGACTTCAGGCGTTTTGTTGTATCATCACCCGTGGCTTGCGCCATTTCACTGATGCCCATTCGGAACTCTCGGGCTGATGCCCGGTAATACCGTTGAACAATACCAGTCTGGGTGGTTTCCGTTCTTTCTTCGAAGACAAGACCAACTTCCTTCAATTTTTGAATATGATGAAGGATAGTGCCTGGATTCTTGCCTGTCACTTCAGAAAGTTGTTTGACCGTCATCGAGTCTTTCACGAGATAGTCAAATACGATCTTCGCTCGAGTAGGCTCCATCAATAGTTTGATCAATTTCTTGTCTTCGATGACTTCCATGTCTTTGATTCGTTGTTTTCGTTTCTTGGAGCCGCTCACTATTATAGACCTCCTATAAAGCTTGGACCGCTGTCTTCTTCATCTTCCACTGATATCAGATCTTCATCATCTGCTGAGAGAATCATGTATACTCTTGTGAGCCCTATTGACAAGGCGGGTAGTAACACGAATACCAGGAATAGCCCCATGGCGAGACCATAGACTGCAAGTGGAATCATTACCTCTAAAGCGCCCATGGCGAACATAGGAGCCTGAATGGCGAGGAAGATTAAGGGTGCCACTAGAGCAAGGATGAGTAGAATGTACGATAACCAAGCTCCAAACACCCGGTCAAAGTACTTGATACCCATGCTGACTGACCTCTTTGTAGCTTCAACAACTGAATAGCCATCAATTATAGCTGGGAACAGCATTGTCATCAATCCCGAGCTCAGAGTGAACCAGATCACTCCTAATGCAGCCAGCAATGGATTCATTGAGGCTGTTGAACCTCCACCAATGAATGCGAGATTGAGAATCTGGTCTCCGAAGATAGCAACTCCAGCAAGAATGACGAGCATCACAGGTCCTAGAATGAACAGGAACACCATGATTCCACCACCTGCAAGTGAGAAGAACTTCTTTCTGTACCAAGTGAATACACCCTCAACCGAGGTTCCTTCACTCTCGACAATCTCACGACTCATTCCAAAGAGTGCACCTGTCGCAACGAAGAATGGTGCGACGAAGGGTAGTGCCATTAGGAATATGCCTGTGGCAATTGTCAATCCGCTAGCTGTGTCCCACGTGTTGAATGCTTCAGCCCAAATTGTGAAGGCTTCGATTCCACCGGGACTCAGAAATATGGGTACAAAGATGAAAGCAGCTACTATTGCAATCAGAATGAATGTGGCGATAAAGACTCCAAAAATCGCAAGCACGTAGGAAATCACGTTTTTCCATGCAAATCTGATGCTGATCTTCAGGTCATCGAGAAGTGTTTGAAAGCTCGCGTTTTTCATTATTTTTCACACCTAAATAGATAGAGGGAGGGTGACTTGAAAGTTGTCCTTTAAGGCACCCTCCATGTTCATCGCACCTATACGATGGGCATCTCCACAACACTCTGTGTTGCGATAGTGCCACCAGTGAGATCCTGGTAGACCTTGACCCAGACAATCCTTACCATTGGTAAGAATATCAGGAGCCAGAGGAACACCATGACCACTGTGTATAGTCCTGTAGCAGCAAGTGCTGGGATTGCAGCCATTGGGACCACAGGCCCGGACAAGCCAAAGGCAAGACCAACGATGACAATGGGACCGATGGTGGCGGCTAGTAGAAGCACTATAGCGGTTAGAACTCCATAGACTCGATCAAAGTACTGGATGGACAGAGAGAATGACTCCTTGAAAGCATCCTGGACACCCTT
>Ga0209536_100010245_pt1 | contig 13847 bp, 12 predicted proteins | sample DeeMarSeWOR28_12_FD_187461 | JGI IMG/M metagenome (GOLD analysis project Ga0209536, IMG submission 187461) | Marine sediment microbial communities from White Oak River estuary, North Carolina - WOR-2-8_12 (SPAdes) (version 2) | ecosystem: Environmental > Aquatic > Marine > Intertidal zone >...
ATAGGCAAGTATTTTTCCGTAAACACCATGATCCAGCGAGAGTCTGTGAAGGCGCGGCTGGATCGCGATGATCAGGGCATTTCCTATACCGAATTCAGCTACATGCTTTTGCAGGCCATGGATTACGCGGAATTGGCAGAGCGACATCACTGTTCAATTCAGATTGGTGGCTCCGATCAGTGGGGAAACATCATTTCGGGTATGGATCTGGTCCGACGCAAACTCGGGCAGGACGCTTTCGCCCTGACAGTTCCCCTGGTGACCAAGGCGGACGGTACCAAGTTCGGCAAGACGGCGGCGGGAGCCATCTGGCTCGATCCCGCCAAGACCTCTCCCTATAGTTTTTATCAGTTCTGGCTGAATACGGCCGATGCGGACGTCGCGCATTTTCTCAAGATATTCACCTTCCTGCCGATCGCCGAAATCGACTCGCTGATGCAGTCGTTCCAGGAGGCGCCTGGTGAGCGCAGGGCGCAGAAGACCCTGGCCGCCGAGGTCACGCGTCTGCTTCATGGTGAGCAGGGATTGGAATCGGCGCTGAGGATCACCGATGCGTTGTTCCACGGTGAGCTGGATTCGATGACTGAGACCGATCTGATCCAGTTGCAGCAGGACGGGCAGCCTGGACGAATATGAAGTCCGGACGGATTGTAAGCGGCGCAAGCACCATAACCATGCAGGTAGTTCGACTGGCCCGCCTGAACAGACCAAGAACATTTCCGGAAAAACTGATCGAAGTTATTCTGGCTAGTGGTCTGGAACTGATCAGCAGTAAAAAACAAATACTTCGTCTCTACGCTGCACATGCTCCATTTGGCGGGAATGTTGTCGGTTTAGAGGCGGCGGCCTGGCGGTATTTCGGCCGACAACCGGCACAACTCTCCTGGGCAGAGACCGCCACGCTGGCGGTACTGCCAAATGCCCCGGCCCTGATCCACCCCGGCAGAAACCGGGATCTGCTTCGGAAAAAGCGGGATCATTTGTTGCTCAGACTTTATCAAACCGGGATAATTGATTCTCTGACTTATACATTGTCTTGTCGTGAGAATCTTCCCGATGCACCTTATCCGCTCCCGCAAAATGCGCCACATCTGCTCACTTATCTCAAGCACGAAATGAAAGCCGGTGGACGGATATTTTCTTCTATAGATGCGCCCACGCAATCCATGGTGAAGAATGTTCTTGAACGTAACCATTTGAGACTGGCGGCAAACCATATCTATGACGGAGCGGTAATGATCATCGATAATCATGCAAATGAGGTCATTGCCTATATGGGCAATATTAGCGATAACCGGGTACGTGATAAGGGCCGTTATGTTGATGTTATTCAGGCACCGAGGAGCACCGGGAGTATTCTGAAACCGCTGTTATATGCCTCTCTGATCGAAAAAGGTGAAATACTTCCTACACAACTGGTTCAAGATGTTCCGCTCCGCCTGGGAGGATTTGCACCGCAAAATTACAGTCGCAGTTACCATGGCGCGGTACCGGCCTCTCAAGCACTTGCCCGGTCGCTCAATATCCCGGCAGTACATATGTTACGGCAGTATGGCGTGTCACGATTTTATTACAAGCTTAAGAATCTGGGAATGACATCACTATTCCGCCCCTCGGAAGAATATGGTCTGTCCCTTATCCTGGGTGGTGCAGAAGGTACCCTCTGGGAAATATGTACCATTTATGCCGGATTTGCTGAAAGTATATCGAGTTTTTTTTATGACCGGCCGGCACGAGGGCAGCCAAGGATCATAATTAACCAGCTTTCATCGGTAGATCAGGATCGGAAATACCGGTTCAGACCAGGCGCCACCTGGCTTACCCTGTCCGCAATGCTTGAAGTCTCCCGGCCTGATCTGGAACAGTTCTGGCAAAATTTTGCCTCTTCGCGGCCGGTTGCATGGAAAACCGGGACGAGCTTTGGAAACCGGGATGCATGGGCGATAGGGGTGACACCTGAATATACAGTTGGTGTCTGGGTTGGCAATGCTGATGGGGAAGGCCGCCCGGATCTGGCCGGTCTGAATTCGGCGGCACCGATTCTATTCGATATATTTTATCTGCTGCCTCCCACATCATGGTTTGAGAAACCTGAATCCGATCTTGAACAAATAGACGTTTGTTCAAGCAGCGGTTTCCGTCCGGGACCTTTTTGCAAAACACGCGAAAAAACTTACATACCGTTTGACAGCGAGGCGGGAACCACCTGTCCTTTATGCCGGTTGGTACAGCTCGATCCAACTCTGACCTACCGGGTGAACCGATCGTGTGACAGGGATATGCTGACCGAACCGGTAAAGTGGTTTGTATTGCCTCCGGCAGTTGAGTTGTATTATTCTAAAAAACATCCTGAGTATTTGCCTCTTCCGCCTGTACACCCCGGCTGCCCCGGGGAGGAACTGGATCCATTCAGTCTGATACATCCGGCACCCGGAAGTGCTATCCTTGTTCCTGTCGAATTAAATGGTGAACAGGGAAGAACGGTACTTAAAGCAGCGCACAGAAGACCAAATGCCATATTATACTGGCATATCGATGATAACTATATGGGGCTCACAAAGGAACGGCATGAGCTCGCGATATCACCTTCGCCTGGTGAACATAAGATCACCCTCGTTGATGATCAGGGAATGATGGTCATACAAACCGTCAGGATTGTAAGTGCCGGCAGGTAGAATTTAAATATTATGGAATTAGCGCCGATTCATTCTTAAATTTACCTGATCAATGGAGAACATCGATGAGTTTCGGTAAATTCGAGACAAAGGAACAGGAGATTCCGGTCACAAAATCTTCACTTGTTCCAAGATACCATGTCATCTTGTTGGATGATAACGACCATACCTATGAATATGTGATCGAGATGTTGGTACAGATATTCGGACACAGCAGTTCAATGGCATATGAAATGGCCTGCACGGTAGATCAGGCCGGAAGAGTGATCGTGGAAACCACCCATAAGGAACGGGCAGAATTGAAACAAGATCAGATTCATGGTTATGGCCCGGACTGGCGTCTGTCTCACAGCAAAGGATCCATGTCAGCGGTTATCGAGCCGGAATAAAAAAACCCTCGCAATTGGGGCTGCGAGGGTCGAGCTTGGGGAATAACACGAAGATTATTAGGGAATGTATAGTTAATTTTCGAATAAAAAATGATATATATTAATATGTTCGATGAAGTGATCAATTTCTGGTCACTTTTTTTGCATCGGTAAATCACAGATAGGAGTTGTTTAAGTATGAAGTGGTTTGGGAAATCTGAAAAAGAAGAGAATGAATCCGTAGATAAATCATCCGATGAAAGTCTGGACAACTTTGAGGAGGTCCTCGAAAGATCGATACGTGAAGAAAAAACACAGGTAATTATGAGCCGTAAACTGGAATCCAAAGCGAAAGCCATGGTCCGATGTCTTCTGGATTCGGGTTATTCTCTGGAGGATATCAATACATTTTTGAAGAGTCATAAAAATTATCTGGTGGAAAATGGTGAGATAAAGGAGGTTTGATCGATTATGCCGGACCCTGCACATTTTGTCGCAGTTATCGGTGGCGCCGTAGCCGGTTCTGAAGCAGCCGAAAAGCTGGCCACGCTGGGTGTACAGGTTGCGGTATTTGAGCAGAATCCATTACCATACGGAAAAATTGAAACCGGTCTGCCCAAATGGCATGTAAAATTACGTGACAGCCAGGAAAAAAAGATCGATGAAAAACTGAATCATCCGCTCGTCCGGTTTATTCCGAACATCAGACTGGGGCATGAGATCAACCTGTCTCAGCTCAGGAATGAATGGGGATTTAGTGCAATCCTTCTGGCTACGGGTGCCTGGCGTGACAGGCCCATTCCTGTTCCGGATCTCGATCAGTATATAAACAGCGGATTATACTATCAAAATCCATTTGTTGCCTGGTTCAATCAAAATCATGATCCTGCCTACAACGGACACGCCTATAAAATTCCCGATAATACGCTGATTGTCGGTGGAGGGCTTGCCTCCTTCGACGTGGCAAAAATTGTCATGATCGAGACCACGCGTTACTCCCTTGCCAAACGCGGTGTGCGAGCAGATACGCTCAGCATCGAAAAAACCGGTATTCCGGAAATATTGAAAAAACACGATCTTCGTTTTGAAGACCTCGGATTACAGGGATGCACGCTTTTTTACCGCAGAAAAATAACAGATATGCCGCTGACCACTCTGCCAGAGGATCCTACCCCGCGTGACCTGGAAACGGCTGCCAGGGTGAGACAGAAGATATTTGATAATGTACAGAAGAAATTTCTTTTTAAATGCATGGAATGTCACACGCCCGCTGAACCAATCCTTAAAAATGGACGGCTGAATGGTCTGGTGTTTTATAAAACCGAGATCGTTGATGGACGTGTACGCGTTAAAGAAGATCAGAAAGTGTACAGGGAATCACCGCTGGTTATCTCAGCTATTGGCAGTCTTCCGGATCCTTTACCGGAAATTCCAATGGATGGTGATACCTATCGTGTCAAGGATCAGGATTCCGGTGCTTTGGAGGGTCTTGAAGATGTTTTTGCATTGGGGAACGCCGTGACCGGCCGGGGTAATATAAAGGAATCACAGTTGCACGGACGCAAGGTAACCCAAAAAGTGGTTGATGAATTTCTTGCCTGGAATCCCGAGGATTATCAGATGATATTTGATAAAGCCAAAGAAAACGCAGATGAAAAAGTGTTTGCGGTCCAGAAGCATCTGCGCAAAAAACCGGTGTTGAGCACCGTTCAGATCGATCAGATTCACGAACGTATCAAAGCACTCCAAACGGACGTTGGGTACACCGACTATGCTTCATGGATCACGAAACATTTACCACCAAGATTGGAAAACATGGTCGACGACTCATGAAAAATTCCGTCAAAAATTTTCTGATATACGGCCTGTTTGCGCTGCTATACCTCCACAATGCAGATTCAAATGCACAAAATAGTAAGTTTACTGAAAAGTTCCTTAGCGTTTTACCCACAGAAATACAGTCATGGCGACTTTCCTCACCGACTGATTCATATCTGCCCGATAATCTTTACGATTACATTGATGGCGGCGCAGAACTGTATTTATCCTATGGATTTCGGGAATTATTGAGTGTAACCTATGAAGCCGGAGGTGCCCCACCAATCCGGGTCGATATATTTGATATGGGTGATTCTCAAAATGCCTTTGGCCTGTTCACACACAGCCGTGAAACAGTTGAAGCGGATATCGGCCAGGGATCTCAATATTTTATGGGTTTGCTGCTGTTCTGGAAAGACAGATATTTTGTATCGGTTTTATGTAGCCCTGAATCGGATTCATCACGCCAGGCCGTCTGGGATCTGGGCAGGCGAATCGAATCTGCGATCATCCAAAAGGGAAAGGTGCCCGGATTAATTAACCGGTTATTACCGCAAGATCTGGATCCGGCCAGTATAAAGTATTTTAAGCATCCCGTATGGTTAAATACATATTATTTTATTTCCAATGAGAATCTTCTGCAAATTGATCAGGAGACCGAATGTGTCCTGGCCCGATATGAACAGGGTCTTGCCCTGATTGTGGTTTACGCAGAAGAGACCAAAGCACGGTCAGCTTTTGAAAATTTTACACAAAAATATTATTTACAGGCAGATCATGGCGGAGAACCCGTTCAGCTTCCGGATGGCAGATGGGGAGCATCCAGGATTACCGGATCGTCTGTCATTGCTGTTTTTGATGCCCGGGAGCGGGAGCATGTAAATACACTCATTGACCGCCTTGAAAAATATTTCACAGAACATGGAGGCCGGCATGAAAAAAAATTCTGAAATCAAACGCCGTGAATTCATCACCCGCAGTTCATCAGCGTTACTCGGTAGTATGCTGTATTCCAGCCTGCCAGGTGTATTACAGGCAGCAGACAAATCAAAGGTTGTCCTGGTCAGAAAAGCGGATCTGCACAGCGATAACGGTGAACCCAGACCGGAAGCTGTAAATGAAATGATAGACGAGGCAGTGACGGCTCTGGTCGATGCTTCTGATGCGGATCAATTTTGGACCGGATTGATCAAGCCTGAAGATATTGTCGGGATCAAAACAAATGTGGTCTGGTATCTGCCAACTCCGGAAACAGTTAACGATGCTTTGCTGGACCGGGTGAAAAAAACCGGCGTAAAAACGGAAAACATCGCCCTGGATGACCGGGGTGTGCGGGGCAATCCGGTGTTCCAGAAGGCGACAAAATTGATCAATGTCCGTCCACTGCGTACCCATCACTGGTCAGGTGTCGGGAGTCTGATCAAGAACTACATCATGTTTTCTGATCATCCGCCGGATTATCATCCAGATTCTTGTGCGGATCTGGGCAAATTATGGCACCTGCCGCAGGTTAAGGATAAAACCTGCCTGAATTTACTGATCATGTTCCGGCCGCTCTTTCACGGCGTCGGACCGCATCATTATAATCCAAAGTATACGTGGGCATATAACGGTTTGCTGGCCGGTTTTGATCCGGTGGCTGTAGACAGCATCGGGGTTGAGATCCTGCGGGCCAAACGGCAGGATTATTTTGGGGAGAACCGCCCGATCAATCCGCCCCCAAAGCACATCGCCTATGCCGACTCGCGTTATCATCTGGGCAACGCCAGTCTGGACCGCGTCGATCTTGTCACCTCCGGATGGAATGAAGGACGGCTGATTTAGAAGCAACGGGCGGCCAGGTGTGTATTGTTTTGACCACGTATTTACATTTTAGTAATGATCGTTGGACCATCAAGTTGTCATCCCGCAGGTCCAAAGGACTCTTTCGGAGGATCTTCCTGATTATAAATCCGGATGCGGCAACCAGGAAGATCTTTAAAGGATGACTGTTTATATCTTTTATTATTATATCATATGTGTTAACACATAGTCAGGATAGGACATTTTATGAATACATCACGCTAAATAAAGTTACAGAGTGTAATGAAAATTGCAACTTAACTTTTTGAAAATATTAGATACCAATTACCAAGCCTGATTCCATATTATCAAATCACCAACTGCAAATTACTAATTCTCAATTCATCATTCCATTCTCACGGTTCCATCGGACCAAAGCAAAATAACCGCGCCATCGCCAACCGTAAGATATCACAACATACCTGATGCAAAAAGTTACACCGCCTAAATTCATATTATTCAATATCATGTCTTAATACACAAATTTATATGTTGTATTTTGCAACAATCCGGTCTTTTTACCTGAAAAAAATACAAATCTTCCAAGTTGAATAATAACAATATATTATAAGATTTTATTTTTTTCATAAAAAATTGGTACGCCATTTGAAGTCTTTAATCAGTGAGTGCTAAAACCGGAAAGGAGAAAAAAAATGGTATTTGTACTTGTTGCTGCGACAGTTTTCCTGCTGATCGCTGTGGACTATTTTCTAAGGCGCGAGGAAGGGATTCAAAAAACAGAGGATGACCGGAAACGTTCGCCTATATTTCTGGCCCCGGAAAAAGCTTTATTACCGATGGAAGTGACACCTGAGCGGGCATTTCATTTGAGTCATACCTGGGTTCAGCCGGACGGGAAGGAGAATGGAACCGTCTATATCGGTCTGGATGAATTTGTTCCACAGATTTTGACCAGTGATGTGACGATCAGGAATTTACCGTTGATCGGTGCTCATTTACCGCAGGGTGCACCCATTTGGAATGTCTATATGGGTAAACGGTACTTAGAGCAGCTCTCTCCGGTAAGCGGAAAGGTTGTTGCGATCAATCCGGCATGCCAGGCAGGTGTTCCGTTGCCCGGTGATAAAATTGAAAAATCGTGGATTCTGAAAATAAACGCGGAACGCCTTGAACACGAAAACCACAACCTGATGAATATTGAACAGGCGCAAATTCTGAATCAATCCTTGAAAGATGAATTGTACCTGAATGCCCATCGTGGTGAATATCTTAATGACGGTGGGAAAATCGATCCCGATTATATTCTGAAGATGGATCCCTCCGAATGGGCAAAAATTGTAAAACGTTTTTTCCCATATCAAAAATCTGAATCATAAGGAGGTAAAAAATGGTTGTTGCATTACTCCTGACAGTGATCGGCATTTTTATGGCGATCGACATGATTAATAAACATGGACAGCGCACTTCGGGTCACTCCCGGGCGTAACGGAAACACAAAAGGAGAAGAAAGATGGATCGTCGTAATTTTATCAAAACGATAGGAGTGGTTGGTGCCTCGGTATTACCGGCCCGCTCGCTCAGATCAGAAGAAATAGCGAACGAAGCAGTAGAATTCAAGGGAATACTGGTAGATACGACCCGCTGTGCGGGATGTCAGAATTGCTCGGTCGTCTGCGCCGAAAGTCATGAATTGCCCGAGCCGGATCTGGATGAAATGTTTGAAATCAATGGCAATCGTCCGACGACACCGGATCAGTGGACGACGATCAGCCGGTTTGAGGTAGGGGACGAAGAGATCTATGTCAAAAAGCAGTGTATGCATTGTAATCAACCGGCATGTGCCACGGCCTGTCCCACAAAGGCATTGCTGAAAACAGAAGAGGGTCCGGTCATCTGGCGGGGTGATAAATGTATGGGATGCCGTTTTTGCATGATCTCCTGTCCGTACGATATCCCGAAATTCGAGTATGACAGCCCGAATCCGCGGATCATGAAATGCGTGATGTGCTGGGAAAAACTCAATGAAGGTGAGATACCTGAATGTGTGGCAAATTGTCCGGAAGAAGCGATCGTCTTCGGTACGAGACGCGAGTTGATCGATCAGGCGAAAAGCCGGATCTATACTGAGCCCGACAGATATGTGCATGAAATATATGGTGAACATGAGGTTGGCGGAACCGGCTATCTTTATCTGGCCGGTGTTCCCTTTGATCAGCTTGGATTTAAAAATGATCTGGGGAATGTTGCTTACCCGGAATATACCAAAACATTTCTTTACAGTGTTCCATTTGTCATAACGTTATGGCCGGCGTTTCTGCTGGCCCTGCACAATGCCACGAAAAAAGATGAAAAAGACGTTGAGGGAGGTATGTAATATGGAAATAGCCACGAAAGAAAAACCCATTCTTGCTCAGGAAGGCAAACGATTTTTTAAATTTATTCTGAGTGAATTCAAACCCAAAGGAAAATTGATCACACCGTTCAATATATTTGCCGCAATCGTGATCAGCGTGGGCGTGGTATTGATTGCCATTCGCTTTCTCACCGGTCTTTCATCGGTTACAAATTTATCCCAGGAATTTCCCTGGGGGATCTGGATCGGTTTCGATGTGATTACCGGTGTGGCCTTTGCCGGCGGGGCATATGTACTGACGTTTATGGTATACATCCTGCGTCTTGAAAAATATCACCCGATCATCAGAATCACCGTTCTGAACGGTTTCCTGGCCTATGTTTTTTATGCCGGAGCCCTGTTGCTGGATCTGGGGCGCCCCTGGCATGTCATTAATCCCGTCATCGGTAATTCCTTTGGCGTCAGCTCGGTGATGTTTCTGGTAGCCTGGCATTTCATGCTTTATATGATGGCCGAATTTATTGAATTTTCACCCGCGGTGGCAGAGTGGCTGGGGTGGAAAAGGATCCGCAAGGTTCTGGCGGGAATGACATTGGGTGCGGTGATCCTGGGAATTACATTATCAACATTACATCAATCCGGTCTGGGCGCGTTGTTCCTGATGGCTAAAGGTAAGATCCATCCGCTCTGGTACTCGGAATTTATACCCATCCTGTTTTTTGTCTCGAGTATCTTCGCCGGACTCTCAATGGTGATCCTTGAAGGGAGTATCAGCCATAAATTATTTCACAAACGGTTAAGCAGGGAAATCAGGCACTCACACAATGATATTCTGATGGGCCTGTCAAAAATCTGTGCCGGCGCTTTGTTTGTATATTTCTTTCTTAAGGTGCTGGTTTTCATTCATGAGCACAGCTGGACCTATCTGAATACGCCCTGGGGATACTGGTTCCTGCTGGAGGTTGCCGGATTTGTAATTATTCCGCTGCGACTGTATATGCTTGGGTACCGTAATAAAAATTTCACGCTCATCAAGGTTGCGGCTGTCCTGGCGTTGATCGGGATTATCCTGAACCGGTTGAATACCTCGGTCATCGCATATAACTGGCAGAACTTCGGATCTTATGTGCCGACATGGATGGAACTGGAGATCACCCTGACCGTAATTCTGGTTGAGATTATCGTTCTGCGCTGGATCGTAAACCGTATGCCGATCCTTAGTGAATCACCGGCCTGGGCGCTGTCCGGAAACGTGCGCGATCGTGTGCAAAAAATATTCCTGGTTAAAGAAAAAGCCAATAAAGAGGAGAAGGAGCAATGGAAGGTTTCAACTATGTAGATATATTCTCGACCAAGGGTGTTGAATACATACTTGTGCTGGGATTTTTATTCATTCTTATATATTTCTGGCAAAAACTGAATCGTCAGCAACCGGCTGCCGAAGCCGAACAGAAAGTACAATCCAATGCCATATCTCTGGTTGACTGGTTCACGCTTGCGGAGAATTATCAATACCATCAGGGACATGCATGGGCGCAGGTAAATAATAATGAGCGGGTAAAAGTCGGTGTGGATGATTTTGTACAGAAACTGATCGGTAAAGTAGATAAGATCCTGCTGCCACGTAAAGGTGCGCTGGTGAGACAGGGCGAACAGGGATTTGCGTTCCAGATCGATGGTAAAACCATCCCTGTCCTGGCACCGGTGGAAGGAGAGGTGGTAAAGGTTAATGAAGCCGTGCTAAATGATCCCGACAAACTTCAGAATGATCCCTATGGGGAAGGCTGGCTGTTTGAGGTCCAATCCAGGAACTGGCAAAAAGATAAAAGTAATCTGTTCTCCGGTGACTTGGCTAAAGCATGGCTCAGGCAGCATGTGGACCGGATATCTGAATTGATGACCTCAAGAATGGGTGTGGTTTTGCAGGATGGCGGTGCCATTGCACCCGGCTTTGCCCGCGAACTGGAGCCGGAGCATTGGGACGATCTGACAAGCGAATTTCTGTTGACGAAATAAATAATTGAGGGTACAGGTAAAAGCATCAAAGTAACAGAGCGGTGGAGCGACAGGGAGAAATTCATGCTACTTTGTCACATTGCTGCTCTGTTACTTTTTTCTTTTACCTTTATCCTTTTTTAGCTTATCTTTAAACATGTAAAAGTACCTGATGGCGACATGCGAATACACCGTCTGCTCAGTTTTAAAATATTTTTGCTCGTATTTATCATTCTGATGATCCTCTCGGTCAGCTTCTCACTGTATTATATCCGTATGGAATCGCAACAATATCAGGTTCTCCTGAGGCAATTCGCCAAACGCAGTGCGGCCATTGTGGGTGCTTCGACAAGAAATGCCATGCTGGCCAATCACAAAGAAGATACTTATGCGATCATCGATGCTATCGCCAGACAGGAGGCCATTTCCAAAATATATCTGATCGATAAGTCAGGCAAGGTCATCTACTCGACAGTTCAGAATGAAATCGGCAACCAGTTGAAGCCTATGGACAGGGATTGTCAGACCTGTCACAGAGGTGAGGGGATAAATCTTAAAGCAGAAAATCAGGGTGTCGAATTATTCAATATCCAGGAATCCCCCAGTGGTTATCGTGAATTGCACTACGTGGAGCCGATATTGAATGAAAAAAGCTGCTACACCGCTGATTGCCATGCGCACCAAGAAAATCAAACTTATCTCGGGGTCCTGACGCTCACGATGACCCTCAGGGTACTGGATGAAGTCGTTGCGGAAAACCGCGAACGTTTACTGACCACCAGTATTGCCATTACGCTGATCTTAGGGATCATGGTCGGTGGTTCACTCTGGTACTTTGTCCATGTTCCGGTAAAAGGATTGATCCGGGGTACCCGGGAGATCTCTGCCGGAAATCTCGATTATGAGATCAAAAATAAAGGTAGGGACGAAATCGGTTTCCTGGCTGATTCCTTTAACCGGATGACCCGTGATCTGAAACTGGCAAAGGAAGAAATAACAACATGGTCCAACCATCTGGAAGAGAGGGTTAAGCAAAAGACCGAGGAACTCGAACGTACGCAGCAACGCAATCTGCAGATCGAGAAAATGGCCTCACTCGGTCAGCTCTCTGCCACGGTTGCACATGAACTGAACAATCCCATGGCGGGCATTTTAACCTACAGTAAACTCATCCAAAAAAAGATAGAGCGGGATTCTGTGACCGCCGATGAGAAAAAACAGATCATGAAGTATCTTAAGATGATCGAAGGTGAAAGCCAGCGCAGTGGGGAAATCGTTAAAAATATGCTTTTATTTTCACGGCAGGAGGCCACCGATATTAAACCGCGCAACCTGAATGAGATTATCGAAAGTTCGGTGGAACTGATCATGCATCATCTTAAACTGAATAATATCGAACTTAAAAAACTGCTTCAACCGGATCTGCCCCTGGTCAAGGTCGATGAAAATCAGATCAAACAGGCACTGCTGGCGCTCTATGTGAATGCGGTTGAAGCGATGGAGCACAGCGGCATTCTGACGGTACAGTCAGAATTCCGAAAACGGGAGCATAAAGCTCGTATTGTTGTCACCGACAATGGCCATGGGATTCCCGCTAAGGTACGCGATCAGATATTTGAACCATTTTTTACTACAAAAAATGCTGTGAAAGGCGTAGGATTGGGCCTGTCTGCCGTTTATGCGATTGTTCACAGGCATCATGGCGAAATAACCTATGAATCGGAGATCGATAAAGGGACATCCTTTATTATCGATCTTCCCCAAGAACCCCCGGCTGAGAAAACATGAAATCAGAAAATTTAAAAATACTCATCGTTGACGATGAGGAAATCGTTCGGGAATCACTATCCGAGTGGTTCCGGGAAGATGGATATCGCGTTGATACCGCATCGGACGCCGTTGAAGCCCTGAACAAGCTGAACGAGACCCGCTGGGATATCTATTTTCTGGATATCAAAATGCCCGGTATGGATGGTATGGAATTACACCGCCGGATCAGAGAAATTGACCGCGATGCCCTGGTAATTATGATCACCGCCTATGCATCCGTCGATACGGCTGTGCAGGCGCTCAAGGAGGGGGCTTTCGATTATGTGACCAAACCGTTCGATCCTGACTATCTCAGTAACCTGCTGCGGAATGCTGCCCGGCAGAGACAACTGACCAGGGAAAATGTCGGGTTGAAGGGCGCACTGGAAGAACTTACCCGGCCGCCGGAGATCATCGGTGTGAGCAGGCATATGGAAGACATCAAGGAATTGATCTCGACAGTGGCAAAAACCGCCACGACGGTGATGATCCGCGGTGAGAGCGGAACAGGAAAAGAACTCGTTGCGCAGGCCATTCATGCGCAAAGTGACCGGCGTTTTTTTCCTATGGTGTCGGTAAATTGCGGGGCGCTTTCCGAAACCCTGCTCGAAAGTGAGCTGTTCGGGCATGAGAAAGGTGCCTTCACCGGTGCCCTCTACCGACGAAAAGGCAAACTCGAAATTGCTGACGGGGGAACGCTGTTCCTGGATGAGATCGGTACCATCGATATGAAGACCCAGGTCGATCTTCTGCGTGCGATTGAGAGAAAAGAATTTACGCGTCTTGGCGGGAATGAAAATATTCATTCTGATTTCAGGATAATTTGCGCAACCAATACAAACCTTGAACAATCGGTCAAACGGGGTAATTTTCGCGAAGACCTTTACTACAGGCTACAGGTTTACACCATTCAGATCGAACCGCTGCGGCAAAGGCCGGAGGATATTCCGGAACTGGTCAATTATTTTATCCAAAAATACCGCGATAAAATGTCAAAACCGGTGCAGGGTATAAAAGCAGAAGCAA
>Ga0209536_100010246_pt1 | contig 13846 bp, 12 predicted proteins | sample DeeMarSeWOR28_12_FD_187461 | JGI IMG/M metagenome (GOLD analysis project Ga0209536, IMG submission 187461) | Marine sediment microbial communities from White Oak River estuary, North Carolina - WOR-2-8_12 (SPAdes) (version 2) | ecosystem: Environmental > Aquatic > Marine > Intertidal zone >...
TGAGGTGGCTGTTGATTTCGATGCTATTTTTATTCCGGATTCTCCGAAAAAAACAGGAATGATTGCCCCGCAGCTGGCATTCTATGATGTCGACGATGTGCTGCTTCTGGGCACCAATCTCTGGCATTCAAATGACTTGATTAAAGAGGCGGGGAAATATGTTCAATTTGCCTTGATGGCCGATGGATATTTTGCGGATACCTCTAAAAAGACGGTTAATGACTTCATCATGGCTTTTACGGAGCAATACGGTGACCCCCCGGGGATTATCGAAGCCTTCGCCTACGATACGGCCATGATGGCATTCCAGACGGCCGACAATTCTGCAATTCGTTCAAGACAAGACCTGAAAAACGGACTCAAGAATCTTTATAATTATGAAGGTGTAACCGGCATGACGTCATTCAGCGAAAACGGAGAGGCCGATAAAAAACTTTATCTGCTTCAAATCGATGGGGATAAATTTGTCGAGTTGGAAAGCTATTAAGCATTGCCTTGTTGATGTTTTTTAAATCGCATAACTGTTTACGGCGTGGCGGATTCGCCAATTCATTCTGCGCTTTGTTACCCAATCTTTCATTTATTTATAAGGAGGAAATCCATGCAGCCACTGGCAGCAGCAGAAGCACCTGATAAAACTGGTCTCGCTTTCGTACCGAAAGCGCCGAAGGATATTGAAGAATTAGATATTCCCTCATCACTCGTTGAGGATATCTTGCTGCGTTATTTATACACCAGAAGTGTTGCCTCCCTCACGATGCTCAGTAAATCACTCAAACTTTCCTTTCCCGTTGTGCAGAACGTATTTCAGCGATTGCGACAGCAACAGCTGTTTGAGGTAACCGGCATGAAAGGCAACGATTATCATTTTACTCTTTCCGGCATCGGACGGGAGCTGGCCGCCAAGCGGTTTAATGTCTCCCATTATTCCGGACCGGTTCCGGTTTCTGTGAAAGCATACAACGCTGCCGTAAAAGCGCAAACAACGGAGCTCAAAACAAACCGCGCTTATCTGAAAAATGCTTTTTCGGATTTGGTCTTAACCGATAATTTTTTAGATCAACTGGGTCCTGCCCTTATCTCACAAAAGCCCATCTTCATATATGGTCCTACCGGTAACGGCAAAACCAGCATTGCCAACCGGTTGATTCGCGTCCACCAGGATCCTGTTTTGATTCCCTATGCACTGGAATATGATGGACAAATTATTGTGCTCTATGATCCGGCAGTTCACAAGAAAGTTGCTGCAGAAGACAGTGAACATGATCCCCGATGGGTATTATGCCGCCGTCCCTGTATTATCACCGGTGGGGAACTAGAACCGAAAATGCTGGAACTGCAAATGGAGGAAAGCACCAAAGTTTATGCCGCACCATTGCAATTGAAAGCCAACAATGGAATCCTCGTCATCGATGATCTCGGCCGGCAGTTGATTTCTCCCGAGCTTTTGCTTAACCGCTGGATTGTGCCCTTGGACCGGAGGGTGGATTATTTGACATTGCGGTACGGCGTTAAGTTCAAGATACCGTTTGAAATGATTGTGGTGTTTTCAACCAACATGAACCCCCGCGATCTGGCCGACGAAGCGTTTTTGCGCCGCATTCAAAACAAGATTTACGTGGGTCCGGTGACCTCCAAAGTTTTTGACGAGATCTTCAATCGCCTGGTGGCAGAAAAGAATCTTTCCTGTGAGCCGGACAGTGCTGCCTTTCTCAGGCAGCTGTGCCAGAACCTGGGCGCGAAAAACCTGCAGGCCTGCGTGCCGTCAGACATTATAGATATTGTTGGATCGATTAACCTGTTCGAGGGGTCGCCGCTGGAACTGAGGAAAGAAAGTTTGAAACGTGCGGCAAGGCTGTATTTTACGAAACCTCAAGCCTTGGAGGAGACCTAAACAAGGAGCAAGATTCAATCGGCGGCTGAAAACAGAATCTAGAAAAAATATGAAAAAGTGATATTTCTTACAATCAAATATGCATTTCAATCAGGAATTTAAAGTCCTTTCAAATTCATAATTCTTATTGTTTCCAAATTATCACTTGCCGTTTAAAGTCTATTCGATATTCAAGGCCCTGTAAAAAATTCATGCCTAAAAGCCCCTGATGAGCTAAACCGGGTCCTTCATGTTGAATGATCCCCGCGTAAATGTTTTCTTTTTGATATGGGCCTAATCTAGCGAAATTTAATTTTGCCACATAGGCCGGAATCGCTTTTCCATCAACACCTAAAAGCATAGTCACCTGTGCTTGTCTAATATTTAATTGATCCGCTAGATCTTTGTGCAGTATGATGATGGAAGCCCCGGTATCCAGCAGCAGCAACGCATCGATTTCCCTTCCCTGGTAACCGAGGAGCACGGGAACCAATATCTGATTATCGCTTATGATAATTTCCGTTTCTCTTTGACTGATTTGTTCGTACTGCGTTTCATTAAATTTACTGATTTCACGCTCTAACTGCTTCCTGGCTTCCATATCAAGGTAAAATTTTTCGCGTTTATCGGTCATTATATAAGTTCCATACCTGTCTGAAGTTATGCGGTAAGTTCCTTTCTCACCGATTTTGAAATATTTCAAATCCTGCGGATGAATATACCAGCCTCCGTCGCTATCCGTCTGGAAGTAAATGCCGCCTTCATCTTCGCCGATCCAATAAATTCCACCGGCATATAAGTGGATTGGCCAACAATAAATAAAGAGAACAATAAGCATTCTAAAAAGGATCATATTTTTTCTCTTTAACTAACTATACAGGTTAACGGTATAAATCTGCTGCAGACTTATGATTTCTTTGCATATGCTAACAATTGGCCATAACATGGGTTTTTGGTCGTCCACGCCACAAACAAGACAATTAGAATCCCAATATATCCATCGATGGCATAGTGCCACCCGCTGTAGAGAGAGCCTAAGAAAATCATCAGGGTAAAAATTATTGTCCCCCAACGCCAACATAGTCCTTCGCTCCAGAAAAAATAAACATACAATATGCACACGGTTACGTGAAGACTGGGGAAAGCCATGAGCCCCATGCCATATGTCATGCCGCCATTGCCCGATAGTGTGATTCGACTAAGATCTTGATAAGCTACCCAGAGTTTATCTTGTACGTGTTGGCTAATTTTCATAGTCTCGACTGGAAAATGTTCAGGATCAACGTAACATGGACCGTGGCTGGGTGCGGCCAAACCAATCAGTACGCCAACAATCCACACCCCAAGATAAACCGAGATAAAGTGATCACGTTTGTTCTTATTTCGGTGTGTAAGAAAATATGAAAAGAACAATGGCTTGATGATAAACCATAAATAATAATTAATATCTATCATTTTGGTCCACCAGAGGGGAGGATTCGAATTCGCCAATTCCCATGCGGGATTCAAACCAAAGTGAAGCCATTTTTCAATCGCAATCAACTGAAGGTCATATGTTGCGTTATTGATAAACGGTATAGCCTGTTTTATAGTGGTATATATTGTTATGATTATCTCAACAGAGACCATCCATCGAAAAGCTTTAATTAAGGTCTGCCATCCAAAATGTCGGGTGAACATCATGCGACGTATTCGACGATCGACACGACGATGTTTCCACACCGCCAAAATCCAGCGTGAAATCCACATAGTAATCAGTCCCAACACGAGAATCTTTGCGATGAATAACAAATTACTCACCATCCATGGCCGAATTGGTAAAACAGGAATTCCAGTTATCACCCAGATTATCAGGCCAACAAATATTGCCAAAATGAGGATAAAATCGTAGGGGCGGATCAACGATAGTAGACTCTTTTTCTTATTTTGAAAGGTGTCCTCGTTTATTCTTAGATATCTTATTTCCAATTTAAACTTAACCTTTGGCCAGGATGTTTATTCGATATTTTTTTGTCGTTCCTTCTGAGAATCTAGGCGGATTTTGCCTTTGAGTTCAGGCCGGAACTCTCCGGCGGCATAGAAAATCCCAATAGCCAGCAGAGCGCCGAGATATCTGTCGATGATATAGTGCCAGCCAAGCAAAACCGAGCCGATCCGGATCAAGATGCTGTAAAGGGCTATCAGCCGAAATGCCTAAATGCACCCAGCGGTCGACACGCCAAAGAGCTTCATCATAGAGGTTCTGGTTTAGCGCAGGGATTTCCTGCTTCAGATGAGTGTAAATCACAAGGCAAGGCTTGATGGCCAGAACTGCCTGGAAAAACTTATAGAGTATAATAAGTCCTGGCCGGAGACCGGGTGTTGATATAAGTTTCTTAAGATAGCTGTACAGAAATTTCAATTGGTCGCTGGAGTTGCCGCAATGACGACGGACCTGAACAGCCAGATAAACGAATATGATAGGAATTGAAATCTTGATCAAATGAATGTCATAATTGAGATTGAAAACGATACCAAAATCGATGCGGAAATCATAGAGCAGCGAAAAAAGAAATGCAACCAGGCAGTATGCCAGGAACGGGATGTCATATGGATATATCCAGCGGAAGGGGTGCTTTGGCCTCTTTTCGGATGTCATAGATTCACTAATGATCGTATGTTTTTTCAAGGATATTTTTAGATCGGATCTTATTAAGTTATGGAGTGGTATCTATACTATTTATTATCCTCTGTATGCGATTAGCTTTTTTTAATTTTTTTGTCCTCAAGTATTTATTTTTCTGACTAATTTTGTTTGCTTTCATACTTTGAATAGTAGGTTCGAGACTCGCCTAAAATCCGTAAAAAATAGGCATAGTTGATGGATTTTTAGACGGTTTATAAAGGTGATTACCCCATCGAAGAGTTGATTTCACTGGAACCCCCGGTGAGTCGATGGTGTGGTAACCCTTTTCAAATTGTATAATATCCCCGTCTTCATGAAAAGCTCCGTTGATGTATACCCCTATCTCTCCCTCATAAGTATAAATTCCGGGTATTTTTATTTCGAATCTGTGAGATTTTTTTTCCGAATAAAAATTAAATTGTTTGCCTGCGACATAAAGAATACCCCAGTGATGTATAAAATTTGCTTTTAAAGTGTTCCAGTCTTCTTTTAATAGAGAATATCTGCCTGCATAAACTGCCATCACCCTTGGTAGGGATAAATCGAGACAGGGTGAATTAGCAAGAAGAAAAACTGGTTGATATGAAATTATCAAATTATTCATTATTGGGGTATTTGCTTCCAGATAATCTTCCATCCCCCATGTGCTCATAAAAACCCCGACCTTTGGAAATGAAGAAATCATAGAACAGCGGTCAATATAATGAACTGGAGCTGGAAAAATTTTATGCACAAGTTGAATAATCTCTTTCTGAGCAATTATCTGATCGGTTGAATTTTTATTATAATGAATGAGGAAATTAAAAAAAATGGCTATTGAAATAACGGTTAAAATAACGAGAGAACCAACAGATCCAGTTTTCTTAAAGTCTTCTACTATTCGATGTATGAAAACACCGCAAAATACAATGGCTGGAGATATTATAAAGACATAAAAATACGGAAAAGCATTTCTATAGAACAACAGCGAAAACAAAGGAATTAGAAATGTAAACATAAATACAGTCTTGATTGGATAATTTTTTTTTGATTTTATTAGCCCTCGAATTAAATAAGTGATGCCAACAATAAAAAGAGTCCATATTAATAAATTTTCAAAAAAAATTTGTTTGAAATAGATCCACCTTGGGAAAAAATCACTGAAAATAATTACTTTTGAATAAGCAGAGCTTATAAAATCTTTTGATGGCCTTAATTCTGATTCCGGCAAGGTCCAGATATGATAACTATAAAATATATAATAAAAGATCGAAATTCCCATCAGAAATATAATTATCTGCTTGGTTGTATTTTTCTTATTCTCATTTAGAAAAAGGCAAAATAAAAAAATAGCTGCAATTGTTAACAAATAAAAAACGGTCTTTATGCTAAACATCAGTGATAGTGCCATAACAAGTCCTGAAATGACAGTGATCATTTTGGAATGCGACATTTTGATGAGAAAGAAAATCGATATTAGAAAAAGAAGCCCACAGATAGGATCCCACCGGAAGCTTGTACCGTGTTCTATGATGAAAGAAAACGCTATATAGCAAAGTATTACACTTAAGGCAGCAGTTCGATTTAAAAAGTGGCGGCTAATGAGATAGGTGACAAGACACGAGCCCAAACCAATTAGAAACAAAACAATGCGAGCCGCGATTATCTGTGATATTTCATCTCCAGTTAGAAGGAGGAGCCATTTAAAAAAGTGAACCTGGAATGTTTGGAATTGATTGTTAAGAGTACCTAAATTGTATTCATATATAGAAGCTAAAGTTAGAAACTCATCCCAATTTATGTTTAATAAAAAAAGAAGATAAAATTTTAGAGTCAAGGCAATTAGAATTAATACAATTAGCCCTGACTCCACGAAGATAATTCTGTTTCGGATAGAAGCAGTTTGGCGATAGTTTCCAAAATTCATATCGATGTCATCCCCATAAGCATTAGTCGGCTGCTTTCTCTGGAAGGTCCAATACCTTCCATATTTTGAAACTAGATGTTTCGTTCAAGAGTGTTAAGAAAGATACCTCCTCAGGGTTTATATAGGTGTTTTTGTCATCTAAAAAATATTTGCTTCCTGTCTTCCGTAAAATTGGACCAAGTATGCCTTCATTAATAAACTTTATATATTCCTTTGAAATGGTTTTTGTTGCAAAGCCTATTTCGCAGGATGGGATTAACCTTAAGTCAGGTCTTAAAAAAAGAGTCTTATATTGGAGATTGAAAGAGCTTAAAACGAGCGATTTATTATGAATGGGTCTCAATCCGTCGCGCATCTCCTCGAGAGAGCCAATGTGCCTGTAGTTAATATAAACCAAAAGAAAAACAATAATGAGGTAGGTAAAAATGATATATGGTCTAAGACTCCTGCCCTGTTGTGGTTCTGTATTGGATTTTATTTCATCGGTTTTCTTGTGTTTCCATCTCATTAATGTTTTTATTTTTATCAGCCAGGCTTGAAAGATCTCTTTCCATAAAGAAGTGAATTTTTTATAGGGCTCTAAAAAAATATGCAATATTTCTTTTCCGAATGAAACAAACATTAACGGAAGAATAATATCAATGAAGTATCTACTGTATTTAACTGAAGGAATAAGAAATAACAGGAGCAAAACATTTGGATAATTCAGCCGCCTGACATTCTGGTTGAACCTTGGAAAGAAAACGATGAATGCAGCCAAGTATAGATAAAAAGGATAATATTTCAAAATGGAACCGAACTCGTCGATCTTTGGGTTGAGTGCACTTCGAACCATGTCGGATTTAAAAAGAGCGAACTGGAATCCCCAAAATGAGGCGGGTTGGATCAATAGAAATATTATCAATAAAAAAGTGGCACCCATCGCAAATTTTTTATCTCCGTTTATATAATGTGTAAAAGCCACCGGAGATATGTAAAGCCAGCAAAGATATGGATAAAAAAATGATAATATTAACGAAGCCAGCAAACCCCGAAGGAACCCCTTTTGTCCTATCGAATAAATAAGAAAAAAGGTGCCAAATGCAAACGGACGTGCAAGTAAAACCCTGGAAAATGGAAGGGAAAGGACGGCTACAACAAGAATGATGGCCAATGTAAATGCATTGCGGTCCCTGATTTCATTTAGTATTTTTGATTTTTTTAGAACCAGAAAGAAGAAAATCAATGAAAATACAAATGACAGACATTTGGTAAGGAAAATTTTCAATGCTAACGGCGATACGGGCAAATGTTTCAGGGCTCCGGCAATTATTCTCAAGGTCAGGTCATAGCCAAACCAGGGATCATAATCCTTGTATTCCTCGAAAATCGAAAAAGGGTAGACATCCCCCCAGCTTTTGAAATTACCGAATGCCAGGCCAACATGCCGCAAACTATCGTCAGGCGGAAATACGTAAAATATTTCCAGAATTAAAATAATCACCAGACAATATAAAAATATTCTTTTGTAGGTGTAGGATGCATTCATTTAAAAAATTCTTCAACGATTGGGTAAGACACCATCGGTTTGACCCGGAAAATACCCCGAAATATAAATTGTGACCGGTTGAAATCTCAGAGCAAGTTTTATACCAACAGCAAGCACATGATCCGGATTATCAATAGGTCTGATACTGATAAGCAAATTTTAAGAGTCGGATGCTTTCATCTGGTCTTGCCAGGGGAAAAATGCATCGCGGCTTGAATCATGAATACATATAGCGGAGGATTGGAGTGATCGATAATAATCCGCAATAAGATCAGGCTGAAATGAATTGCTAATCCGATCTATTTGTACGTTAACCACACCACACCTCAATTGCTTTTAAATAACTCTGCCAGAGATCAGCTGAGAAGCCCCATTCGGAACTTATTATCCCAAAATAAAAATATAGTAATATAGATTTGTTTATGAAATCATTTTCCAAATATGAAAGATATTTCTCAATATTTAGATAAATGATTTCATAATATTGATGAAATATAGTCTAACGCGGGTAAGAAATAAATTGCAATTGAACTAATTGTTGGTTTTCCATTTTTTGCGGTAATCTATACCTTTCGCACATCAGATCTGGCCGATCTTTTTCTAATGCTTCATGATACATAGCAACATTCTAATATCAGGTATCTTGCCGGCTGCGTACGCTGAAATTCAATTTTATAAATTTTGAATCTAATAGTGATGGCATGCTTGTTGCAAAGAGCCGATTTCAGTTGCCATTGCTACCAAGGGGGGATTTTTCCTGTCTATTTAGATCGCTCTTTTAGCGAGGAAATCGATCTATTGGATACCCTGACGGTTTTAAAAAATATAAATTGTTAAAAACGTGTGCCAGTGAAATTGAGTATGTCTCATCTAGAATAACGGAGCTGAGCGCCAAGACGGAAGGAGGTGATAGAAGCATTTAATTAGTAAAATTGGGCCTAATTTTATTTAAAAAGTGGTTTATAGATATCACTACAATTAACATGGAGGTAAAAAAATGATTCAAAAACTAATTAATTTTTTTAAAGATGAAGAAGGGGCAACAGCCGTCGAGTATGGCATTATGGTGGCGGCTATCGCGGCGGTTATCATTGGTGTCGTGATACTGGTTGGTGAAGAAACAAACAGTGCATTTGATGCTGTACAAAGTGAAATGCAGAACCTGCCTGGATCGTAATATCTTTTGTTAAAGATATCGAAAATTATTTTGATATCAATTGCCCACTTACTTGAATTGGTTTTTCACTAATCCGGAGAGGGCATTCCCCATGCCAACCCATTATGGGGAATGCCATCCTCCAATTTATTTTATGTATGATACTTTCAGGCACTTTATTCGGAGCATTGAAACTAAATGAGCATAATTCAACCTTTTGATTCATTTTTAATGATCTTTTTAAGTGCGGTACTTGTTTGTGCCGTGATAATTGACCTGCGGCTCCAAAAAATTCCGAACGTGTTGACGTTTCCTACAGCATTATTTGCACTTGTCTATCATTGCATCAATAAAGGATTTAGTGGTTTTCTGTTCAGTGCGGGGGGCATCGCTGCAGGCGTAGGACTTTTGATCATTCCTTATCTTCTGGGAGGCATGGGCGCCGGGGATGCCAAATTGATGGGAGTCGTAGGTGGAGTTTTAGGAGCCAAATCCGTTTTTTTTGCCTTTCTTTTCAGTGCGATTGTAGGGGGCATATACGCCCTTGTTTTGACATTTATTCACCGCCAGCATTTTAGAGGATTTTATAAAAAGCAATTTACCTCTTTGATAAACTTTTTATTAATTCGAAAATACATCCCGGGCCCCGAGGAATCCGGTCCTGAAAAACCTCGATTGTGCTATGGTTTGGCGATTGCCCTCGGGACGGGTATTTACATAGCGTTTGATTTATCAGGATACGGTCTTTTGAGTTAATCCTTAGAGGAGGCAGACAATGAACTGGAAAACCTTTGTCCCTATTTTTATTTCGCTTATCATTGCATTTGCTGGAAGTTTTTTCATATACCAGTGGATGGCCAAACAGAAGACACCGGCTGAAGTGGTAAGGGTTGTCGAAAAAGATGCGGTACCGGTTGCCGTGGCGGCGTTAAATCTGCCAATGGGAACAAAAATAAAGGCGGATATGATCAAGACAACCCCTTATCTCAAAGAGAGCCTGCCTTCAGGTTATTTTGCATCACCTGCTGATTTGAAAGACAGGGTTATCTTAACTTCCGCCAAATTAAACGAACCCATTACCGAAGACAAGCTGGCCCCTGTCAGCGTCAAAACAGGTGGCGTTTCGGCGATTTTGAAGCCGGGAATGCGTGCCATCGCCGTCAAGGGCAACAAAGTTCTCGGTATTTCCGGTTTGATCAATCCGGGCAACCGGGTGGACGTGATCATCACGGTGACCGACCCCACCGTCAAGAAAGTAAAATCTAAAATCGTACTCGAAAATTTACTCGTGTTGGCGACCGGCACCCAGGTTCAAAAAAACGAGAAGGGGGAACCCATGCCGGTTGATGTTTACACCGTGGAGGTAACTCCCGAACAGGCCGAAAGGGTGGCGCTGGCATCAGCCGAGGGAACATTGAATTTTGCTTTGCGAGGCGCGACTGATTCGGAGGATATCTATACGAGAGGAATCACCATTCCGCAGCTTTTAGCTTCTTCGAACTGGTCCGAGTTGGATGATGTCAAACCGGAAATAGTAGAGCCCCCCAAGCCAAAGCAGGAGAATCCACCCAAAGAACCAATCCAAAAAATAGCGACCGTGCAAAAGAAGAGAAAGTGGATACCCAGAAAATCGATTAAAGTGGAAATGATCAGGGGGACCGAACTTAAAGAAAAGAAGTTTACATTTTAACCATCGCCAAGGAGGATCGAAATTCATGCTTCCATTTAAAATTACCAGAAAAGTAAGACCGGTTTTTGCCATGCTGCTTTTTCTGCTTTTTATATGTCCCGCCCATACTTTGGCGCAAGAGGCGATTGTGCTGGAGACCGTTGAGGCACAGAAGATTGAGCTGGTTTCAGGCAAATCCATAATTCTTCGAAGCGCAGCACCCATTAAGCGGGTCTCGGTTGCAGAACCTGAAATTGCGGACTTTTTACTGCTTTCACCTCATGAAATTTATCTCAAGGGAAAAGCAGCCGGTGTTACCAATCTCACATTATGGCAGAATAAAAAACTTATTGCCATCTACGATCTCGAGGTGGTGTATGATTTGTCTCGTTTAAAGCAGCAGCTTAATGCGATTCTTCCCGGGGAGGAAAACCTGCGGGTTATCAGTACCAACAATTCTATCACCCTATCCGGCAAAATTTCGAGTGCTTCGAATTTATCTCAGGTGCTGGCGCTCGCGCAATCCTATGCTCCCGAGGGCAAAGTGAACAACCTGGTTGAAGTCGGGGGTGTGCATCAGGTCATGCTCGAGGTTCGTGTCGCAGAAATGTCCAGGAGCTTGACCAAACGTCTGGGGATTAATTTTGCATATGCTCGCGGAGATGAATTCGCGGTCTCGCTGCTTGGTGGACTGAGCTCCTTTAAAGATGATGTCATCGGAAGCACACTGAGGATTTCACCGGCGGTTACTTCGCTTTTCCGCTTCAACAGCGGCAGCGCAACCTGGACGGGCATCATCGACGCGCTCAAGGAGGATGGACTGGTTAAAATTCTCGCCGAACCGACTTTGATTACATTGAGCGGGCAGTCTGCCAACTTTCTGGCCGGCGGTGAATTTCCGGTACCCGTGCCCCAAGGTCTCGGGACGGTGGGCATTGAATACAAGCCTTTTGGCGTTGGTCTTCTCTTTATGCCGACGGTGCTGAGCAAGGAGAAAATCGCTATCGAGGTCACCCCCGAAGTTTCGGAGCTCGATTTTTCGACCGCAGTTCGGGTAGAGGGCTTTGTAACCCCGGGGATCAGCACCCGCAGAGCTTCGACAAAAATCGAGCTCGCAGACGGCCAGAGTTTTGCCATCGCCGGGCTTTTGCGCGAAGCGACGAGGACCAGTATTTCTAAATTTCCTCTATTGGGCGACATTCCGGTGCTGGGTGTTCTCTTCCAAAGTAAATCCTTTCAGAAGAGCGAGACAGAACTGGTGATTATCGTGACACCCCATCTGGTTAAACCTCTAGAACTGGCAAAGCAGACGCTACCGACCGATTTTTATGTAGAACCGAACGACGTTGAATTCTATCTGCTAGGGGCTATAGAGGGCAAAAATGGAATTGGGTCCGTTCCGTTGCACGAGGGGTTGGACGGAGAGTTCGGTCATTCCATGCCGGAATAATAAATTTTATGCCTGGCGCTGTAATCTTCAGACAGCTAGATGAAAAGCCAAAACAGACAAGGCATTGGCTAACACAGGAGGAACCAATGGTTAATAGGAATTTTTTGGTAATGGGAATTTTTGCTGGACTATTGCTTATTTTTAGCTGCAGCGGAACAATAGAGCCTCAGAGGGAATCGCTGTTGGACAGAAATTGGGGGAGATCCTATGAAAGCGCAATTTACAATCAGATGGTGAACCCGGATGCCCATAAAAACCTCAACCCGGTAACGGGCCTGGACGGGACGTCCGCTGAATATAATGTGGACAAACACCAAGAAAGCTTCAAAGAAGCGGAACCAAAAGAGATCGTCAACATCCTCAAGCTGCAGTGAGATGCGTAAATCGGGATGAGAGAACCTGACGTGGAAATGAAAAGGACGATGATAGATAGACTGCTTGATCAAAGAGGGGCTTCCGCCGTGGAGTTTGCCATCGTGTTGCCGCTGCTGGTGATATTTGTTTTTGGAATTATCGAATTTGGTATCATTTTTTATGATAAGGCCATGGTGACCAATGCTAGCCGCGAGGCAGCTAGAAAAGGAATCCTTTTCCGTGACCCACGGGTCAGCGCATCTGAAATTCAAAGTGTCGTCGATAACTACTGCGGCGATAAAATGATAACCTTTGGCAGCAGCCCAAGCCTTACGACCACTGTGCCGAGCGGTGAGTGCGTCAATCACAATGACCAACTTATCGTTAACGTGACCTTCCAATACGATTTTCTGCTTATACCGAACTTTCTTGGCGGGGCATTGCCAAACAGCATCACCATAGGTGCGGTAACCGAGATGAGATGCGAATAAACAAAATGGAGTAAAATACCGCATGAGAACACGACAGCTATATTTACGATTGAATAATCAGCGCGGGGTCAGCGCCATCATCGTTGCAATTTGTCTCATTATGTTAGTGGGTTTTGTTGCCCTGGCTATAGACGTTAGTCATTTATTTGTAGTCCGTAACGAGCTTCAAAATGCGGCCGATGCGGGAGCGCTTGCCGGGGCTGGGAATTTGTACGTTAATGATGGGACAGCGATCGACACAAACGCCAATCAGTTTGGCTATGACGCCGCCGTTGCGAACTTGAGCGAGAAGCTCCCTGTGGAGGTCAATTGGTCGGGCGGAAACACCGGAGATGTGCAAAGGGGGCACTGGAGTTTCGGCCTGGGCAATCTGCCTCGCGGGTTTTATCCAAATGCTTCTACGGATACCGTTGAGCTGTGGGGTGTCACCACCGAAGAACTGGATGCCGATCCCAATTTTATCAATGCCGTTCGGGTGAGAACCCGCAGGCAAGCTACCCCTATCATATCATTTTTTGCCCGAATTTTCGGTCGCGACAGCTTCCAGGGGTCTGCCGAGGCCGTTGCCTATGTCGGATTTGCGGGCACCCTGCTGCCCGCGGAAGTGGATTCGCCCATTGCGATCTGCAAACAGGCCCTGCTTAAGAATAATGGGAAATATGACTGTACCATAGGCCGGTTTATCAACGATGCCGCCGGTGGCGAGGATGAGGAAACCGGGATGTGGACAAGCTTCGAGCAGCATATAGATCCC
>Ga0209536_100010247_pt1 | contig 13845 bp, 7 predicted proteins | sample DeeMarSeWOR28_12_FD_187461 | JGI IMG/M metagenome (GOLD analysis project Ga0209536, IMG submission 187461) | Marine sediment microbial communities from White Oak River estuary, North Carolina - WOR-2-8_12 (SPAdes) (version 2) | ecosystem: Environmental > Aquatic > Marine > Intertidal zone >...
GTCATACGGCCATTTGCCGGGCCGTTCGCCAGTCCCCGGTTGGTGCGTCCCAGGATTTTCCGCAGGCAGCTTCGTCGACGCCCGGGGGCCAAGTGCCAGGCGGCTATGAGTCAATCATCCAAAGAATGCCCGGACAAAGTCAATTTCGAGATCCAGACCCCAAAAGGGCCGGCAAGAAGACCGATCTTGGCGCCACGCGCTGGCGCAGCTTCGAGCAAGAACGGAAATTCTTTCCTTTCGTCAGGAATGTTTTTCCAAAACGCAGATGACATCAGGTCTTACCGGAGTAGTGACCTTTTCTTCTCGTCACTTAACCTCTTTTTCGGAATATACTTACCAAACCATACAGGGCGAAGTTGCAGACGCTGGCACGACACTTGCTATCATACCTGCAAGTTAGTTTTGCTAGGGATTGTAGTATGAATGTCAGCGTATCGACAATCGCAGACATGTTCGGTCAAACGACCGGTCACTTGTCAGCCTTGCCAAGGCCTGATGCCTCCGAACGGCGTACGCAGTCTCCGGCGGCTCCGAAGGAAACGCAAGCACCGGCCGATACCGCCCCAAAGACAACAGCACCCCGTGATTCGGCCGAGATCCGAAAGGAACCGACCAGCCAAGGGCGCGAAGACTTCAGCGAGGTCATCCGCAAGAAGACCAAGTCTCAAGAAACACAAGAAGCTCCCAATAGTGGCAAGCCAACCGAGCAAAACGCCGAATCAAACGCGGTTGATCAGCGCACATGGCTGGCTCAACAATCTGTCGCCGCCCAACACACCAATAAGGAAGCCACCGGAAAAATCAAACTCGACGCCGAAAAATCCCAGCCCGGTGAGGGTGGTGCATCGGCTGAACTCAACCTTCTTGCGACTGAGACAAAGACCCAGTCGGGACTCAAGGCAGCTATCCACACTCAGCCTGAGAAGAAAGATAACACCGCATCGATTCCCACACCAAACAGTACGGTGTCGGGCGGCAAGGCCGTAGAATCCCAGCCCGTTAAGACTGCGTCATCGGCTGAACCCAACCTTCTTGCGACTGCGACAAAGACCCAGCCGGGACTCGAGGTAGCTATCCACACCCAGCCTGAGAAGAAAGACAACACCGGATCGATTCCCACACCAAACAGCTCGATCCCGCTCGCCAAGGTCGTAAAGTCCCAGCCCGTTGATACTGCGGCATCGGCTGAACCCAACCTTCTTGCGACTGAGATGAAGACCCAGCCGGGACTCAAGGCAGCTATTGACACCCAGCCTGAGAAGAGCGATGACACCGGGACGGTTCCCAAACCCAAGAATACGGCCCCAGATGCCAAGGCCGTCACAAAAGTGACAAACGCCAAGGAACCGATGCCCGAGGTTCCTTTTGAATCGGCCGCCAGGAATACCAATGCCGACAACAAACCGGCAATAGTAGAGACTCCGGCCACTGCCAAAACACCAGCACCTGCATCGAATACAAAGGATTTGGTCGGCGAAGCCTTCGTCGACGGCAACGCCAAGACGGCACATACGGGCGAAAAGGCAGCCATGACCGCTGATATGCCTGCGACGGCGCAGGTCAAACCTTCTCAAACACAAGTCCAGGTCGTAACGGCCGACCGGCAGGAATCCGGACCTACAGCGGGAACCGCGGCCGACCTCGCCGCCCCCGAGACACCATCGAAAGCGCCTGGTGCCACCGGTGGCAGCCCTGCACACAAGAGCCCCCAAGCGTCGAACGGTTCTGAAGGACGGCATTTGAATGCAGCTGCTGTACAAGCGGCCACTGGCCAAACAGAGGCCGGCGAGAACTCAAACTCGAACGCCAACCTGAATTTGGGCTCCGAACAGACTCTGTCGGAGACGACGCCGGCAACTGAGATTGCCCAGCTGTCCACAACGTTTACTGTGAACGCAAAGGCGGCGAGTCCGCCCGAGCAGAGCCTGCCGGGCGAGCCCTCCCAAAGCGTCGGCGATCAGATTCTCGACTCTGTTCGCAGCTCGCTGTCCCAACAAACCGGCAACAGGCAGATCACAATTCAGTTACACCCGCCCGAATTAGGCAAAGTATCGGTGAAAATCCAGGAGCAGGATGCGCAGATAACCGGGACGTTGGAAGTCAGCAAGGCACAAACGAGAGCAGAGATCGAGCAGGCCCTGCCGCAAATAATCCGAAACCTTGCCGACAGCGGAGTCCAGGTAAGGCGATTCGAAGTCGTACTCTCCCAAGGCGAACAATCACAGCAGCAGGGCTTCAAAGATCCGTCACTGCAAGACAGTGCGTTCGGGCAACACAACTCGGCGAATTCCGACTCATCAGGAGACGAACAGCAAGAGACGGCAACACATTACGGACCGACCGGCAGAGGCAGCTACCAGAGCGCTGCGGCGCTTCAAGAGATGGTAGTGCGGGATGATTCTATAGACATTCTCGTCTGATCAATGTTGCGCCGCCTTTGCGCGCCGTCGCGGCGAGTGAGCGGCAGTGCAGATTCGGCGAACTATGCGCGTCGACTTCCCAAAAGTGTGTGCAACTGTTCGCTTACATCCTGCAAAACGCAGGTCCAGTTGCCCCATTCTCCTTGCCGGAAAAGACGCATTGTCGGATACCAGGGGCTGTCTGTTCGCTCCAGCATCCATCTCCAGTCGGGGGCGAAAGGCAGCAGGGTCCAGGTAGGTTTGCCCATCGCGCCGGCAAGGTGTGCCGTGGCAGTGTCGACCGAAATGACCAGATCCAGGTTTTCTACAGCAGCGGCAGTGTCGGCGAAATCATTGAGATCCTCCGAGAGATTTTCTATGGCCACTGCCTGTGGCAATCGCTCTACCTGTTTGGCCGCTTCGCCTTTCTGCAGCCCATACAACTTCACGCCGTCAATGGCCGTCAACGGTGCGAACGACTCCAGCCGGCACGAGCGGTTGTGATCGTTGCCGTGTTCGGGTGAGCCGGCCCAAACGACACCTACCTTGAAACTCGCATCCTCCAACCTGTCTCGCCAGTACTTAACCTTCTGCGCGTCAGCAGCGACATATGGCACTTCGGCCGGAATCGTTTCCAGGGTGGTGCCAAAGACCGCCGGCAGATCCATCAAAGATATGTGAAGGTCAAAATCCACGTCTGTCTTTCGCTCGATTGACAGCTCCAGCAACTCATCAAACCCTTCAGAATCCTTTAGAAGCCCATGCAGCGACTTCCACGCTTCAAATATCACAGTCCCGCCGCGTGGCTTGACCATGGGAAGGTATCGCATGAACTGAATGCTGTCGCCAAGCCCCTGCTCGCAATGAACGAGCAGTCTCTTGTCCGCAAAGTCCGAACCATCCCACCGCGGTTCCCGATACCGATGCGGGTAGGTGAAAATCCCCAGCTCATCGCTTCGCCGCCATTCGTATTCCCGCCAGCCATTTTCGAAGTCACCCTTCAGCAAATAGGCGTGCGAGATGTTCCAGTGAGCCTGGGCGTAAGGCGGCTTCATGTCTATCGCACGTCGATAGTTCTCGATCGCTTCGTCGCAGCGCCCCTGTGCCGTCAATCCATTGCCCAGGTTGTAGTAGGCCTCGAAGAAATGTGGATCGAGTCGTATCGCCTGCTCGTAATTGGCAATGGCCTCCGCAAGCCGGCCCCTCTCCTTGAGAACAATGCCGAGATTACTGTATGCCTCGGCGTAGTCGGGATCGATTCTCAGAGCCTGCTCGAAGTTCTCAACCGCCTCATCGTCTCGCCCCAGCTCGTTGAGGACGAATCCCAGATGGTTGTAGGCCTCTGCATAGTCCGGTTTGAGTTGAGTAGCCTTTCTGTAACTTCCGATCGCATCGTCGAGCCTGCCTTGTGTTTGCAGTTCAAAGCCCATCGTATTGTACGGCTCTGCGTAATCGGGATCGATCAACATCGCCATCTCACATTTTTGGATGGCCTTGGTGTGTCGACCCTGCGACTGCAGCGCTATCGCCATGTTGTGGTACGCTTCGGCGTAATCTGGCTTCAACGATACGGCACGGTCATAGGCATCGAGGGCTTCTGCCGGCCTGCCTTGAGCCTCAAGTATCACCCCCAGAGTATTGTGGAATTGCGGAACATTGGCATTACTCGCGATCGCCCTGCCGACAAGATTGGCAGCAACATCGTGCTGACCCCTTTGGTAAGCCAGTATTCCCAATGAGTGCAGGGCAACGGGGTTCTCAGGCTGCTCTTGCAGGACCTGCCGGTACATCATGTCCGCCTGCTCAAGGCAACCGGTTTGATGGTGTTGCACCGCAGCTTCCAGCATTGCAGAAGCATCAGCCATCGACCTGTTTCCTCCACACCTCCACGTGGCTTCTCAACTCGCCCGTGACACGGCTGAAGACATCATTCCAGTCCCCAGGCCTGCTTTGTCTGAAAAGCCTCATGGTCGGATACCAGGGGCTATCCTGACGATCGAGCAACCATCGCCAATCGGCGTCGGACTTCAACAGAACCCAGACAGGCCTGCCCATCGCGCCGGCAAGGTGCGCGACCGAAGTGTCGATGGAGATAACCAAATCCAGGTTTTCGATAACAGCGGCGGTCTCTGCAAGATCATCGAACTGATCCGCCAGGTTGCTGACCAAGAATCGCTCCGGCAACTGGTCCACCTGTGCGGCCGGCGGTCCCTGCTGCAGTCCGTACAGTGCGACCCCGCCAACTCCTGCCAGCGGTGCAAAATGCTTGAGCGCACATGAGCGATGCTGAAGGCTGAGCACTTCTTTTGGACCAGTGGGCCGTCCGCCCCAGACAATACCCACATTGAAAAGAGATCTGGAAAACCGCTCCGCCCAATGCTCGACCCTGACAGGATCCGCGCAAAGGTACGGCACATCGGCAGGGATAGTCTCCAAAGTAGTGCCGAATATTCCGGGAAGGTCCATCGGGGAAGTGTAGAAGTCAAACTCAACGTCGGGTGCTCGCTGCGGCGATGCCTCGATAAGTTCATCTATCCCGTCAAAAGCGCGTAACAGACCATACATCGATCTTGGGCTCTCAAATATTACTGTCCCACCAAGTTCTTTGACCATCGGCAGGTACCGCACAAATTGCAGATTGTCACCGAGGCCCTGCTCGTAGTGCACGAGGAGTCTTTTGCCCACAAACGGTTTGCCGTCCCAGCCAGGTCTATTGAATTTGTGCGGATAGGCAGATGCAGCCAGGTTGGTTCTTCGCCGCCACTGGTATTCTTGCCAGCCCTCTGCAAAGGCGCCCTTCAGCAAGAGAACAAGCGAGCGATTCCAGTGTGCCTGGGCGTAGTCGCCCACAAGTTGAATTGCCCGCTCAAAGCACTCGAGGGCCCTGTCGTGCTCGCCGTTGGCATGCAGCGCGATTCCCATATTGTTATGAGCCTCGGCATAGTCCGGCCGCAGGCCGACAGCCCGCCGGTAGCTTTCGACCGCCTCGGCCAGCCAACCCTGGTCCTTGAGGGCGATCCCAAGGTTGTTGTGAGCCTCCACATAATCGGGTTTGAGGCGAATCGCCTCTCTGTAATTCTCGATCGCCTCATCAGTCCGGCCGGTGTCTTTGAGAGTCATCGCCAGATTATTGTAAGCCTCGGCGTAGTCGGCCTTGACTCGAACGGCTTGCCTGTAATTGTAAATCGCATCGGAGAACCGCTCAGTGCTGCGCATCACATTGCCCAGATTGTAATACGCCTGGTAGAAATCCGGTTTGAGGCTGACAGCCTGGGAATAACTGGTGGCTGCCTCGGCGTATCTGTCTTGGGCCTTGAGGAGATTCGCCAGGTTGTAGTGTGCCTCGACGAGCTGGGGCTTGAGGTATATTGCCTGCTTGTAGCAGGCTATGGCCTCGTCCAATCGTCCCCGTGCCTTCAAGGCAATTCCAATGTTGACATAGACCTCGGCGTGATTTGGGTCCGTTTGAAGCAACCGCCTGTAGTTGTCGACGGTTTCGGCATACCGGTCACCGACAGCAGCGCTCATTGCTTCGCATTTCTCAGCCATCGACCTGCACCCTCCGGGCAGCCACACACCGTCTCAGCTCGTCGGCGACAGCGCTAAATAAACCGTCCCAGTCACCGGCCGCTGTCTGCCTGAAAAGTCTCATCGTAGGATACCAGGGACTGTCCGACCTGTCCAGCATCCAGCGCCAGTCGGCTTCGAATGGCAAAAGCCCCCAAACATCCTTGCCCATCGCTCCGGCCAGGTGGAGCACGGCCGTATCCACCGAAATAACCATATCCAGATTCTCAATAACAGCCGCCGTGTCGGCAAAATCCGCGAATTCTTCACCAAGGTTCACAAATGGCATCTCATCTGCGAGCTGCTCGGCCTGAGCCGCCGGGTCGTACCTCTGCAATCCAATCAGCCGCACAGACTCAATTTCGGCCAAAGGCTCGAAATGCTCAAACCTGCACGAGCGGTCAGAATCGTTGCTGTGTTTGGGTGATCCGGCCCACACGATACCAACTTTGAAATCATCGCCGGCCAGACGACCGCGCCAATACTCGATCTTCGTCCTGTCGGCGTGGATATACGGCACCTCGGCCGGAATCGTCTCAACCGTGGTACCAAGGATCCTCGGCAGGTCCAGGGCAAACGCATCTAGATCGAATTCGACGGTCGGCTCCCCGTCCGGAGCCGCTTCAACGAGTCGGTCAATTCCGTCAAATCCTTCCAGCAGCCCAAACAGCGGCCTGACAGTCTCGAACATCACGGTCCCCCCCAGAGCCTTGACCATCGGAGCATAGCGAACGAATTGCAGGTTGTCACCCATGCCCTGCTCATATCGAATCAAGAGCCTTTTGCCAGGGAAGGACGAACCATCCCAACTGGCCGCACCGCGGCGCTGCGAGTCAAGGATGGCTCCCAGCCTCGCTTCTCGCCTCCACTGGTACTGCTGCCATCCATCGGCGAACCTGCCACACGCCAGCAGAGCGAGCGAGTAGTTCCAGTGTGCGTTGGCGTAATCGGGCTTGATTTGTATCGCCTCTTCGAAGTGCGCGATCGCTTTGGCATGTTGTCCTTGCGCCCTGAGCAAGAGCCCCAGATTGTTGTGCGCCTCGGCAAAATCATTCTTGAGAGCTATGGCCTTTTCACAGTTCTCGACGGCCTCGGTAAGACTGCCGCATTCCTTGAGAGCCCTGCTCAAGTTGTTGTACGCCTCGGCATGGTCTGCGCGCAGCTCAATCGCCCGCCTGTAGCCTGCGATCGCCTCGTCATACTGGCCGCGCTCTCGCAGAATATTGGCCAGGTTGTAATGGGCTTCGACCAAATCCGGCTCCAGACTTATGGCCCGCCTATAGTTCTCGGCGGCCTCGTCAAAACGCTGCTTAATTCCGAGTGTGATAGCCAGGTTGTTGTAAGCATCGGCATAATTCGGATCCAGCCGGATCGCCTGCTTGTAACTTTCGATAGCTTCGTCGCAGCGACCCAGCACGCTCAACGCCACGCCCAGATGGCTGTGGGCTTCGACGAGGTCGCCCCTGAGTTGAACCGCCTTCCTATAGCTGTCTATCGCGTCGGCATGGCGGCCCAGCGCGTGCAGTACAAAACCCTTTATGTGGTGCGCCCGGGCATTTTCCGGCATGATTGAGAGTGCCTGATTGCAATTCTCGAGTGCCTCAGCATACCGGCCCCGCCCGTGCAGCGCTCTTGCCATGTTGTTGTACGCCTCGGCATGATCGGCTCTGAGAGAAACAGCCTGCAGCTCGGCGGCCGCTTCGGCCAATTGATTCATGATCGTCTCGATAGCCTGGGGGCTGCAGTCTTTGCCTTCGGCAGACAACTCTCTGTACAATCTACCGGTAAGCCATTTCTTGCCGAAATACAGCATGTCGTTGATTTTCAACAAGTCCATGCCGGGATCAGCGACGGCTCCGGAGGCGCCGTGCTCATGAATCCCTCTTGCATTGGCTATCCTCCAGACCTGCCAACCGCGGGACCGAGCCGTAAAACAATAATCGCTGTCGCTGCCTATAAAGAGAAGATTCTTGTCCAGCAACCCGATCTCACGAACCATTTCCTTTCTGAGTATCATGCAGGCGCCGTTGGCCCAGAAAAGCTGCTCATCTTGCGTAAACCCTGATAAGTGGCCCTGTTGATGCTTGCCAAAAGGAAAGGCGTCCAGACAACCTCCGCAAACCACAAAATCCGGATTCTCGCTGTGCAATTGCAGCGGCATGCCGATCCCGCATTGCGGATGTGAATCCATGAATTTGACCATCTCCTCCGTTGCGTTCGGCTCCAGATACATATCCTGATTCAGCACCAGGATGAACTCGCAATCCTTGTCGAGATAACTTTTTATGCCTTCGTTTATCGCCGCGGTGAAATAGACATTGTCAACGTTGTTATCCCGTACGAATATCTCTGCCTCGACGGTTTGCGCCTTCAGCTGCGCGATACACCTGTCGAGTTGCTCGGGTTTGCCATAACTTGGTATGATGACCGGAATCATTTGTTCTCACCCAATCTTCGCCTGTCAACCAGGGCCCGCAGCTCTCCGGCCACACTGTGCAACACCGAATTCCAGACACCCCACTGCTCTTGCCGAAACAGTTTCATGGTTGGATACCAGGGGCTGTCGGCGCGCCCAAGCATCCATCTCCAGTCGGGGGCGAAAGGCAGAAGGGCCCAGACGCACTTGCCCATAGCGCCGGCCAGATGCAGTACCGCCGTATCAACCGAAATAACCATATCCAGACTCTCTATCGCCGCTGCAGTATCCGTGAAATCCGAAAAATGCTCCGCAAGATTCTCGACCGCGACTTTTCCGGCCAGCTCATCCACCTGCCGAGCAGGCTCGCCCTTCTGCAGTCCATACAGCTTGACGCCCTCGATTCGACCAATTGCTGCGAAATGCTCCAGCGCGCATGAGCGGTTCTGATCGTTCGCGTGCCTGGCCGAACCTGCCCAGACTATCCCAACCTTGAAATCCGGCCCGGCAAGCCTGCGGCGCCAGCATTCAGTTTTTGCCCTATCAGCGTGAATATACGGCACCGATGCAGGAATAGTCTGCTCTGTGGTCCCGAAAATCCCCGGCAGATCCATCACGGACACACAAAGGTCAAACTCCGCCCTCGTCTTGGTCTCAAACGACAGTTCCACCAACTCGTCGATCTCGTTAAACTCCTTGAGCAGACCGCACAGCGACGGCCACGCCTCGAAGATCACCGTCGCGCCCAGTGCCTTGACCATAGGCAGATACCGGACGAACTGGATGCAGTCCCCCAGACCCTGCTCGCAGTGAACAAGAAGCCTCTTTCCGGCCAAAGATTCCCCGCTCCATCGAGGCTTCTCGTGCCTGTGCGGATAGGCGGACGTGTGCCAGTCGGTCTTCCGCCGCCATTCGTACTGCTTCCAGCCTTCGGAGAAGTCTCCATTTAATAGATGCACGATCGCCTGGTTCCAGTGGGTGTCGGCGTGTTCGGGCCTGAGCCCAATCGCCCGCCGGTTCTCTTCAACAGCCTCGTCGCACCGACCCATATCCCTCAACACACTGGCCATATTATAGTAGACCTCGGCACAATCGGGCTCAAGGCCTGCCGCTCGCTCACAGTGCACAAGGGCCTCGGCCAAACGCCCCCGAAACTGGAGGATGCTGGCCAGGTTACTATGAAAGCGGACACAATTGGGCTCAAGTTGGATCGCCTGGGTGTATGCCTCTATGGCCTGTTCGAATTGGCCCGACTCCCTGAGGCTTATAGCCAGATTGTTGTACGCCTGAGCGTACGTCGGCCTGAGCTTCAATGCCAGCCTGTAGTTATCGGTCGCTTCGCTGTGGCGATCCTCAGATTGCAGTGCATTGGCCAGATTGTAGTGGATTTCGGCACAACCAGGGGCAAGTTGAGCAGCCTGCTTGTAGATATCGATAGCCTCAGAGCATTTGCCCAGGTTCTGCAAGACCATGGCCATATTGCTGTACGCCTCGGCATAATCAGGCCTTAGCAGAACTGCATACCGAAGTTCGTCGAGAGATTCCTCCAAGCTGCCACTCGCTTGAAGTATTACCCCAAGGGTATTGTGAAACTCGGCGACGCTCTGGTCGGCGGCAATCGCCCGTCCGACCAAGTCCAGAGCGAGACCATGGCGGCCCTTTTGGTGAGCCAGAGTACCCAACAGATGCAGAACCACGGGATTTCCGGGCTGCTCACCCAGAATCCGTAGATAAAGCGCTTCGGCGCGTTCAAGATCTCCAGCGCGGTGGTAATCGACGGCTTCCTGGACAACATCAGCGATGCCAGCGGTTTGGGCATTCGGATCGTTCATGTGAAGTTCGCCTTTTTCGATTGTGCCGTTTTGCCCTTGCCGCCCTCGCGAGCAACATTCCTGCCCTGCGACGGTTTAATTTGAGCCGAGCCGTTGCGGCCAAATCGGACAGCCGCCGTCGCGTTGCCACAAGGGACTTTATGCCTACGACCGTCTGCATCGAGCCAGATAGACCGTCCATTTATACATGTCGTACTAGTTATAGGCCGCTCTAAAGTCTTTTTTTATGTTTTTTCTGACTTGCCCGTTCCCTTGGCAACCTTATCAGTGCGGTAAGAGGCTATCTTGGAGGCTGCACCTGGCCAAGGCTGTGGGCAGGGAAAAAACTACTAAAGCCATCCCGGTTTTTACCGATAATTGATATTGCTACGTAAAAGAGCAAAAGAAAGTGGACTTTGCGTAAACTCGTGCCCGTTGCACGGTTCAACAGGAATCAAGGGGGCTTTTGACAGGGCCAAAACAGAATTGTCTGGTACTTTAGTTAAGGAGTCAAGGATATGTTAGCGATCAAGAACAATATTATGGCGGAAAATGCTGCCAGGCACCTGGGGATTGCGTATGACAGCCTGGCCCAGTCTGTCGAAAGACTCTCGTCGGGTCTGCGCATCAACACTGCCAAGGATGACGCCGCCGGCCTGGCAGTGCGCGAGCTGCTTCGCGCAGACATCCGGGTGCTGCAGCAGGGTGCCCGCAACGCCCTGGACGCCATCAGCATGGTCCAGACCATGGAAGGCGCCATGGGTGTCATGGATTCTAACCTGATTCGTATGAAAGAGCTGGCGGAACAGGCCGCTACGGGCTCTTATACGGCAGCCCAGAGAGCTATTATGGATAATGAGTTCTCGGAGATGGCCGACGAAATCGAGCGTATCGCCAGCGCCGCCGCGTTCAACGGCATAACGCTGCTAGATACTGCACCGACTGCGACCAATGCAGTGGCAATTCACGTCGGCACAGACACCACAATCAACATCGACCGGGTGGATATGACTAAGTCCGGCCTCAACATTGAGACAGGCGATGGTGGATGGCAGTTTGATTCGCTTACTGCCAACGGCGAAGATGCCCTTTCCGATACATGGCTGACTATTACGCAGAGTAGTGTTGCTGGTGCGGCAACCGCAATGACGCTAACGATTTCGTTCGAGGATGCCAGCGACTCAGCCAATGATGAGTCGGACATTGAAGTAAGCCTCAATGTCACTACGGTTGGTGCGACATGGTCGCTGTCGAGCATTGCCGCGGCGATCAACGCCGCGTCGATGGACCTTGGCTGGGATGCCAGCGGCAACGACCTGCGATACAGTGCCGCCTCGACATATCTGGATACAACATCTTCGAAATACGTCCTCCGGCTCGAGTCGAGAGATTCGAACGCTGACGAGTACTCCATGAGCCTGACGGGCCTGAGCAGCGGCAGCACCGATGGAAGCGTTGTAGGCGGCTGGAACATAGACTCCGGCGAAGCAACAGTCGCGGCCGGCGCGGGCCTGCTTATTTCTGATGATAATGCTGCAGGCGTAACGCAGGCCGGTCTTAACATCCTGACCGCCGCTGACGCGACTGCCGCACTGGTAACCATTACCTCGGCGATCAACGCGAAAGATACAGCCCGTGCGGCGTTCGGTTACAAGATGAACCGTCTCGATACCACGATTGCGATTCTGAACATTCAGTCGGAAAACCTGATGGCAGCAGAATCTCGAATCTCAGACGTTGACGTTGCTACGGAAATGGCGCTTCTTACCAGAACTCAGGTGCTGGCACAGACAGGCATCTCCATGTTGGCCCAGGCCAATACGATACCGCAGATGGCACTGACGCTGCTGAGATAACAGCCGCTCTAGATTCGACTCAAAGCTTAGGGGGAGGTGACCGTGGGATTTGCCCTCAGTCATCTCCCCCAAAAGTCAGAGGCCTGACGAACATCCTGCAGTACCTGACAGGATATTAAGGAGCAATCCCATGAACGGAATCCGAGCATATCAGGATACGGCGGTCACCACCCAGAGTAAAGGGCGGCTCATCGTCATGCTTTACGAAGGCGCAGTGAAGTTCTTGAAACTCGCGATCCGGGACGCAGAGGCGAAAGACTACGAGGCAAAGGGAAACCACATAAACAGGGCCAGGGACATAATAAACGAGCTAAATGCTGTTTTGGACATGGACGCCGGCGGCGAGATAGCCAGCAATCTCCGCAAGCTTTACTGTTTCATGAATGACCGTCTCTCACAAGCAAACATCAAGAATGACCCGGAGATGATTCGTGAAGTGATCACGCTGCTGGAAGAGCTAAATGAAGGCTGGAAGGCAATAGCCGAGTAAGCATCGCATCGTGCCCAGCCGACCGCATAATCTTGATAACACGATGCATTTGTCCATCTCCGGTGAGCCACGAAACCGGAACGATCCCCGAAAAACTGGCCTGACACCCCCGCATCTACCGATAATACAATTGAAAGACTTCAATTTGAGTTGTTATCGAAGATTTTAGGGTAGATTGATACGTAAAACATGTACCAAGTCAGCTCCTCGGGAGAATAGTCCAAGTGCATTCATACAAGCCAAACCAATTGTGCCCTTACGACAAGAGTGGCGGGGGGTGCCCGTCTGCTGCGCAGCCAAATCCAAACTCGGGACAGCTAAGCTCTCTTAAGAACGATAATGGTTATGTGCAGATCACTGTTTGTGAGGGTGATATGCCGCAATTCATCATCGATGCCAATGTCGCCGTCAAGGCCGGCAACATTGAACAGGCAGTCAAAACCCTTGATGAAAACACCGTAGAAGCTCTTGAAGGCACCCTCGATGGAAACAAGTCTAAGACAGTCGTCATGCTTGCGTTGGCCAAACTGCTGTTCGACACCGACCAATTGTCCAGGGCCGAAAAGTGGTACAAAAGGGTATTAGAGTGTGAGTCACACGCTTTCGTGTACAACTCGATAGCAGATATCCAACTTGCACGAATGCATTATTCAGAGGCACTTCAATACCGCAGGAAGGCCGTGGAATCGGATCCGGACAACAAGGCATACTGGCTGCACTATGCCAAGGCCCTGATAGTAACGGGCAAGAGAAACGAAGGGCTGGAACTCCTCCGAAAGAGGGTAGAAGAAGCGCCCGACGGCGATGACGCAGCCCAATCGGTCCTTTTGTGGCACCTGCACTATGTGCCGGAATCCACCCGGGAAATGTTTTTTCAGGAGTACAGGCGATGGGGAGAAACTTTTTGCCCCATGAGCATGGCAAGAACCTCGCACAGCAATGATCCGGATCCAAGCCGCAGGCTGCGGATAGGCTACATTTCCCCGGATTTTCGAGGAAATGTGGTTGCACGATCTTTTGAGCCGTTTCTGGATGGGCACGATCGTGAACAATTTGAGATCTATGGATATGGCAGAGTGGCCAAGCCGGATGAGGTCACGGAGCGTTTCAAAAAGAAGTTTGACCACTACACAGATGTCACACCAATGAGCATCAATGAGGCTGTCCAATCGATCGAAGATGACCGCATCGACATCCTCGTCGAGATCGGTGGTCACGTTCGTGATAACTGCCTTGGCGTTTTGGCATACAAACCTGCTCCCATTCAGATCGACTACGGCGGGATCAACACCTCCGGGATGGAACA
>Ga0209536_100010248_pt1 | contig 13843 bp, 15 predicted proteins | sample DeeMarSeWOR28_12_FD_187461 | JGI IMG/M metagenome (GOLD analysis project Ga0209536, IMG submission 187461) | Marine sediment microbial communities from White Oak River estuary, North Carolina - WOR-2-8_12 (SPAdes) (version 2) | ecosystem: Environmental > Aquatic > Marine > Intertidal zone >...
TGATCCAGCTTGGGTGTAGGCAAGTTGGTGGGCGCAATCGTAGAACGCATCGCGGAGCTGCCGGTCAAACTGTCTCTGGAACAACAGGAACTTTGCTCTCTGTTCGACGCTGAGCAGGTCGTCTAATCCACGAAAGAACGTTCGGTCTTCCGTCCCAATTCTTTCCTGGACCTCGAGCACAGCCGAGAAGGCCTCGGGATACTCAGCTTCGGCGGCCCGGTTCCGCACCAGCCTCTCCAGCCGGTCAAGCGCCTCGGAATTCTCCTCGTGAAGTGCCCGCCGCCGTTTCTCGTGTTCGTTCAGCCGGGCGAAGAACCGTGCAGATTGCTCCTCGGAGAGATCGAGGAACTCGATCATCCGCACCTTCTTCCATCGTTCGATACGCTCATAGGGCCGCCGAGCCGGATCGGACCCGGGTTGCGCCTGGAGCTGAAAGGGCCAGAAGCACCAGACTATGAAAACCAGAAGCAGTCGTTTCATTGCATCCTCCTTCAGCTTCCGCCGCCGTTACTGCCGGCTGGTTCTGCGATCGTCGAAGATTCCAGCACGGTTAGAACCATGCTCACCTGTTCCTCGCTCAGAAGTTCGGAGAGCGATGAGAGCTCCGCATTCTCGAGGTAGTATTCCTGGGCCTGCGTAACCGGAACATCGAAGACCTCCTCGGCGACGACCGGGAAGAGCACATCGGGCCCGATAGAGTAGCGATCCATGAGGCTGTCCTGCGCAGCATCCGGGAGCACACGCACGATGTCCGTCAATCGATCTCGTTCCGCCGTGAGCTCCGGCGCATAGTAATGGAGCCCGACCAAGAATGCGAGGATCGCCACCACACCCGGGATCGCCACGCGTGCCGCCCAGCTAATGGTGATCCCCCTGCCGCTGGCCACATCATCGATGCGCGCATTGGTGCGCACCAGCAGGTTCTGCCAGAAGGGATCCTGAGGAGCACGCGCTTCCGGCCCGGAAGCGGCCCGGATCTCCTCCTCAAGAGCCCGTTCGGACCTCTCGTCAAGCTCACCCTGAGGTTTTCGGATTCTCATCGCGCATCATTTCCTGCACTTTCCGAAGAGCATGGTGGTAGTTCGCTTTCAGCCCTCCAACAGAGGTCCGTAACAGCACGGCGATCTCATCATACGACAGGGCATCGTAGAACCGGAGAACGAAGACTGCCTTCTGCTTCTCCGGAAGACTTTCGACGGCCTGATGCAGGCGGGATTCCGTTTCCCTGTGCTGGGTTTCCTGGGCTGGATCCTGCCCTCCGGGGATGACTCTTCGCATCAGCTCGCTCTCACGCACATAGGTGATGAGCTGCCGCTTCCTCAGCGCATTCAGCGACAGATTGACCGCAATCCTGTACAGCCACGTGAAGAAGCTTGACTCTCCCCTAAAATCTCCCAGCGAAAGATACGCCTTGACAAATGTCTCCTGTGCGATGTCTTCAGCATCGTCATGGTTCCCGATGAGCCGACGGGCGGTCCGGTACACACGCTGCTGATGCCGCCGCATGAGTTCGGTGAATGCACGCCTGCTTCCGTTGCGGACTTCCTGAACCAGCTCTGCATCCGATGGAGAGTCCATACGATTTGACACCCGCCTGGGGCACGCCGTTTAACGGACCCTGGTGCCGTTTTTGAAGTGTTTTCGCAGCTTTTTCAGGCTGGTGGCGATGTCTTCCGAGATGACCTTCGTATCCGCCAGCACGGGCATGAAGTTGGTGTCCCCGTTCCATCGCGGGACGATATGGAAGTGGACGTGGTCATCGATGCCTGCCCCGCTGACGCGGCCGAAATTCGCTCCGAAATTGTACCCGTGGGGATGCATTTCGGCATCCAGTGCATCCATCGCCGTGCGGGCGGTCCGCATGATTTCCAGAAGTTCCTCATCGGAGAGATCCCGGAGATCGCGCACCTGTCGATTCGGGACGATCATTAGATGCCCGCTGTTATAGGGATAGCGATTCAAGATCACGAAGCAACGTTTTCCCCTCCAGACGATCAGGTTTCGATCATCGTTCCGTCCCTTGAGGGCGGTCGTGAAGAGACTCCTCCTCCCCTTCGCCCGCGCCTTTTTGCTGAATGATTGAATGTATTGCGAGCGCCAGGGTGACCACATTCGTTGCATGAGGAAATTCCTCCCCTGTGAACAGTAAAGGTCGGGAGGCTTTGGATTCCCGACCTTTCTTCCCACGTTACCATGCGGCGTCCGAACCGGCCCGATCAGGCCTCCTGCTCTTTCTGCCGCATCTTCTCAGTCTCCGCGATGATCTTGTCGGTCTGCTCTCTCGGGACCTCTTCATAGTGGGACATGGTGGCGGAGAATCCGCCGCGGCCGCCGGTCTTCGAGCGCAAGATGGTCGCATACTTGAACAGCTCGGCCTGTGGGGCCGTCGCCCGGATCACCTGATAGCGGCCCTGTGCCTCCATGCCCGAGATCTTCCCTCGCCGGGAGGAAATGTCTCCCATCACATCGCCCATGTTTTCTTCGGGAACCTTGACTTCGATTGTGTAGATGGGCTCAAGGAGAACGGGCTTGGCCTCCATGAATCCCTTCTTAAATGCCTGCAAGGCCGCGAGCTTGAACGCCATTTCTGAGGAATCCACGTCGTGATAAGAGCCGTAATGGAGCGCAACGCGGAGGTCGACAACGGGATACCCCGCAAGAACACCTTCCTTCATCGCTTCCACGACACCCTTTTCCACGGCTGGGATGAACTTTCCGGGGACGACCCCGCCGACGATCTCGTCAACAAACTCGAACCCCTCTCCGCGCTTGCGCGGTTCCAGCCGCAGATGCACGTGACCGTATTGCCCGTGCCCGCCAGTCTGCTTCTTGTGCTTGTACTCCGCATCCTTGATAACCGCCTTGATGGTTTCGCGGTACGGGACGCGGGGCTCAACGAGCTCCACATCCACATGGTAGCGCGCCTTCAATCTGCGCACTACGATGTCCAGGTGCAGCTCCCCCTGGCCGCTGATAATGGTCTGATGGAGCTCGGAATCCACCCGAAAGAGAAACGTCGGGTCTTCCTGGTGCAGCGTATGGAGCCCGGTGGCGATCTTGTCCTCATCCCCCTTCGCCTTGGGAACGATCGCGGCATGGAAGACCGGGTCGGGGAACTCGATGCGGGGGTAGGACAGGGACATCCCCTTCGCACTCAGCGTGTCGTTGGTGTGCGTGTCCTTCAGCTTGACAACCGCCCCAAGATCTCCTGCCAGCAGCCTGGCAACCTCTTTTCGCTCTTTCCCGTTCATGAGGTAAAGCTGGGCCAGACGTTCGGGCTTCCCGTTGCTGTTGTTGACCATATCCGACCCCGGGGTAACGGTCCCGGAGCAGACACGGAAGAAGGAAAGCTCGCCGACATGGGATTCCGATACCGTCTTGAAGATGAACATCGACGGCTTCCCGGCGGGATCCTGGGCAATGGTAATCTCCCCGGCTCCCCCTCCGTTCGATCCCGCCTGCGTCGCTGGGAGGTTCCCTCGATCACTCGGCGACGGGGTGAGGTCCTCCAGAAAATCAAGGACTCCGCTGATGCCGACATTCTGCGTGGCCGAAGCGCACAGCAGTGGGATGATTGTCCGCTGGAGGACGCCGCGCCGCACGGCCTGGCGAACTTCCTCGTCCGAGAGTCCTCCCTGCTCCAGGTATTTGTTGAGCAGTGCTTCATCGGTCTCCGCCACTAGCTCGAGGAGCTGCTGCCGGGCCTCCTGCGCACGCGCCTGGGCCTCTTCAGGAAGATCCTCTTCGGTGTACTTCCCGTTCCCGCCGGGGACGTATTTCAAGACCTTCATCCGCAGAACATCAACGATCCGGTCAAAGCCGAGCCCCTGTGCCAGCGGAAACTGAACGGGGATCACGTCGTGGCTGATCAGCTCCTGCGCCTGACGGACCACTGCGTCAAAGTCTGCATTCTCGTGGTCCACCTTGTTCACCACCAGGACAAGGCCCGTTCCGTACTCCTGGGCATAGCTTGAGGTCACTTCGCTCCCGACTTCCACGCCTTCCACCGCGCGAAGCAGCATGACTGCCGTATCGGCAACGCGCAGCGACGCTTTGACCTCACCGGTGAAGTCAGCATACCCCGGCGTGTCGAGGATGTTGATCTTCGATCCCTTAAACTCCGTGAACATCAGGGATGTGTTGATCGATATCTGCCGCTCAATCTCATCCGGATGGTAATCCGAGAGGGTGTTCCCCTCCTCCACTTTCCCCTGGCGAGTCGTCGAGCCGGCCGCGAACAACATCGCTTCGGCGAAGGAGGTCTTGCCCGCGCCTCCGTGGCCAATCAGGCAGATGTTGCGGAGATGGTCCGGGGTGTATTCTTTCATCATGGTGTGTGTGAACCCTCCCTTTGTTCATGCCGGTGCGGGGGCCGACGCCGGCCTGTCCTGCGGCTTTCATGTGGGTGGTTGACAGGGAAGGAGCAGGCGTGTACGCGACCGGACGGTTGAAGGACCGGTGGGGTCCTTTCCTCCGGGGTTATGCCCGTACCCGCTCGATGAACGTCCGGAGACCCTTGATGATGGCAACGAGGTATGCGACCGTATCAAGGACCGGCCCCTCAACGCGCTCCTGCACGCGGCGTTCCAGAAGGACAATGTCTTCGGCGACACTGCGGATCGAGGCAATGGAGTCGCGCACTCCCTCCACCTGCTCGTCGATGTTCTCAGAGATGGTACGGACCTTCGAAGTAATGGCCTCCAGGTTGTCCAGCACGGGGACCGACCTGGACCGGATTTCCCGGAGGTCCTCCTGTACCTCGACCACGAGCGTTTTCACTCGCAGCAGGACGATAATCAGAATGATGCTCAGAACCGAGAAGCAGGCCAGTGCGATGATCTGCGTTAGCGCAAGAACGTTGTCCACAGGTTCCTCCCGCCGCGCGGATTAGGATCGGCGGCGTTCGTCCTTGAATGTGTCCACGCCTGCCTTGACGGCATCCTTGATCCGGGCGCCCTCGCCGACGAGCGTTCCGGCCTTGGCTTTTGCGTCGACAATGACCTTTTCCGCATCCTGCAGAAGGTGATCCGCCTTCTTCTTGGCGTCCGTAATCAACAGATCCGAGCGCTTCTTGGCCTCGCTCACGATCTGCTGTGCCTTCTCCTGGGCAGTATTAAGGTACCCATCCGCGTCCTCGATGAGATGATCGGCACGCTCCTTGAGTTCCGCCCTGAACTCCTTTCCGCTCTTCGGCGCATAGAGGAGGGCCAGGGCCGCTCCGATGACTCCGCCCGCAAACAAGCCGGCGACAAAGCCGCGCAATCCTCCGTTAGTCTCTGACATGGCCGTCTCCTCCTCCCGTCATGAATGTTGCATCGTAAATAATATATAAAAAGATCATGCGCAAAATGCAACACGAGCCTCACCAGAGGCACAGCCTCGCATCGGAGCGAGACTGTGCCTGATCAGCGGATCTTCTTCTTGTGCCGCATCTTGCGCAGCCGCTTCTTGCGCTTATGCGTCGCCATCTTATGACGCTTGCGTTTCTTCCCGCTCGGCATGCAACCTCCTTTCGCTGGTCTTCACTGTGACATCACTCGATGCTGTTGGAGCATCTGCCCGGCGCGGCGTCCAAGCGCCGAGGCGCTATCCAGCGCCACGGCCCGCTCAAACCACCTGGTCGACTCTCCGAGATTGCCCGCCGTCAGATAGACGATTCCCAGATTGAACGCTGCCGGCTGGTGATCTGGCGTGCCTTCGATGGCGGCACTGATCTCCTTGATCGCAAGATCGAAAAAGGCCGCCCCGTGGATGGAATCCGTCCGTGCGAGCTCGAAGTAACAGATCCCCATGTCCACGCGCGCATTGGGGTCCTCAGGATGGGTCTCCAGGTAGTCCTTGTACAGTTCGATGGCCCGGCCGTAGAGGCCATTATCCTGCAGGGCATTGGCAAGCCTCAATCGAGCATGCATATCGCCGGGGTTCTCCGCCACGGCCTGCTCCAGTGGAGCGAGACCGATCATCCCCTCGGCCTCCACCGGCGCTGAGGCCTGTGCGGCCGGCGCCGCTGTATCGCGCGAGAGCTCCGACCAGGCCAGGACCGCCAGCAGCACCCCGACGGCCACAACCGAGATCACCTGCCAGAGCCGCGCCGATCCCGTGGTTGCAGGAGACGGCCGCGAAGGAATTCCTCGGCCCCCGGAGCGTCGCCCGGGGCGCGGTTCCCGCTCGGGCTGGGCTGAAGCAGCCTGGCCGGAGAGCGCCGCCCCACACACGCTGCAGGCACCGGCACCCTCCTGCTGTCGGTGGCCGCACTGCAGGCAGATCACCGTCGCGTTTTCCAGGGGCAATTCCACCGCCGCTCCGCAGTGCGGACAGCTCCGATCGGAGGCGAGGATTGCGCCCCCGCACTCACCACAGAGGACCCTGGCAAGGGTCATAGGCCTGCCTTCTGCATCGTGTCATTCACCAGCGTCTTGACTTCTTTCGAGACCTTGAACAGCGGCACCCAGTGCTCGGGCACGAGCACCTGCTCGCCGGTTCGCGGGTTGCGTGCCACGCGACCCTTGCGCTTCTTCACCTTGAAGCTCCCGAATCCCCGGATCTCGATGTTCTTCCCCTCCTTGAGAGCGTTGATGACAGTGGAGATGAAGCCATCCACCACCGCTTCGGTCTCCACCTTTGTCAGGCCGGTCGCGGTGGCTATCGTGTCAACAATGTCCGCCTTCGTCAACGCTGGCCTCCTTATCTTGTGATGGGCAATCTGGGTTCAGCCTTCGGTCGGGCGGCCTAGGGGCCGACATACCGGTACGAGAGGACGGGTCGCTCAAGAAGCTCGCGCGCCGCCTTTACCACCGCTTCCTCGGTCTCACCGAAGATGCCGTCCCAGAAACTCCGGCGGACACGCTCTTTGACCAGCGAGGGCTCACCGTCGATGCCGGCAAGCTCTGCTGTAATCAGGATGGCATCCTCATAGGTGCCGAGCGTGTCAACGAGACCCTTCTTCACCGCCGTTTCGCCCGTCATCACACTACCGTCGGCAAGGGGGCGGACCGAGTCCGGACTCATTCCGCGTTCCGAGGCCACGACGCCGATGAACTGTTCGTGCACTTCGTCCATCAGCTCCTGGAAGTACACCCGGTCCTGCACCGTCATCTCCTTGGTGGGCGACCCTGCGTCTTTCAGGGCACCGGACTTGATCGTGTTGACGCTCACCCCGAGCTTCTCGAGCGCTTCAGTGAGCTGGAGGAACTCCGACACTACACCGATGCTTCCGGTGAGCGTCCCCCTGTTCGCAACAATACGCGATGCACCGCAGGCTATGTAATACCCGCCGCTTGCTGCGATCGCTCCCATCGATACAACGACGGGCTTTCCGCTTTCCCGTGTCTTCCTGACTTCTTCGTAGATCTCCTGGCTCGCGGCCACACCGCCTCCCGGGGAGTCGATCCGCAGGAGCAGTGCCCGAATCGATCCGTTCTCGCGGTAAGACTTGATCTGTCGGACGGCGTTCTCAGAGGAGGTGATCACACCCTTGATCTCGACCAGGCCGATTTTCTCTCCGAAGCCCGAGGTGATCGCGCGGCCCTGCCCCGGACCCGCAAGGGAGAGAATGATGATCGTGAACCCTACCGTGAACAGCGTGAGGATGCCCAGGACAAGCAGGAACCACTTGGTGGATCGGGACATGGGTTGGGAGGGGTCTGTAAGTGCTTGATTTTAAACAACATTATAGTGAATCGCGGCATCATTGTCAATCCGCAAGATGCGGCCCAGAAACGGCGATGGCGATCCATCAGGGATCGCCATCGCCCCAGGGTGGCCCTGGTCGCAGGGATCAGCTCAATTTGAGGCGTGCTGCCTGAGTCCCAGGCCTCTGAGACCCAGTTCCCGCGATTCCTCCTCGGACCGGAGCGCAAGGGTGAGAACCTCCCGCATCTCCTTCACGAAGTGGAAGCTCATCTGTCCCGGCCCCTCCCTGAGGGATTCGGGGAGTTCCTCCAGATCAAGTCTGTTTCGCTCAGGAAGGATGATCGTCCGGAGGCCAGCCCGGTGGGTTGCCAGTACCTTCTCCTTCACGCCGCCGATAGGAAGCACGGCCCCCCGCAGCGTGATCTCCCCTGTCATCGCGATGTCATTGCGTACCACCCGCCCGCTCAAGACGGAGGTCAGCGCCGTCAGGAGCGTTACCCCCGCCGAGGGGCCGTCTTTGGGAATCGCACCCGCAGGGATGTGGATATGAATGTCTGATTTCTGCCTGAACTCCGGGGCGATCCCGAACTCCTCACCGTTGGAGGCAATAAAGCTCAGCGCAGCCTGCGCGGACTCCTTCATCACATCGCCGAGCTGCCCGGTAAGGATCAATGATCCCCTGCCCTTCATCCGGGTCGCTTCGATGAACAGGATATCGCCGCCGACCGGCGTCCAGGCCAGCCCTACGGCGATCCCGGGCCTGTTGATGCGCTCGGCCACCTCGGAGAAGAACTTCCGCTGCCCCAGGTACTTGCTCAGTCCGTCCTTCCGGACGGTAATTTTTGCCGTCGTGCCTTCAACAACTTCACGGGCAACCCCCCGTGCGACCGCCGCAATGGAGCGCTCCAGCGTGCGCACGCCAGCCTCGCGCGTGTACCCCTCGATCACCTGCCGGAGGGCGTCGTCTTCGATCGCGATCTGCTCGGCATTGAGGCCGTGTTCGCTCGTCTGCTTTGGCACGAGGAAGCGCCGGGCGATATGCAGCTTCTCCTCTTCGGTATAGCTGGGGATCTCGATGATCTCCATCCGGTCGCGCAAGGCCGGTGGCACCGGCTCGATCATGTTGGCCGTGGCGATGAACATAACCTTCGAGAGATCAAAGGGAACCTCCAGATAGTGATCACTGAAGGTGTGGTTCTGCTCGGGATCCAGGACCTCCAGGAGCGCGGCAGCCGGGTCTCCCCGGAAATCACGCCCCACCTTGTCGATCTCGTCGAGCATGAAGACCGGATTGTTGGATCCGGCCTTCTTCAGTCCCTGGATGATCCTGCCGGGTAGTGCACCGATGTATGTGCGTCGGTGTCCGCGAATCTCCGCCTCGTCGTGAACACCCCCGAGTGAAATCCGGACAAATTTCCGCCCCAGCGCTGAAGCGATTGAACGGCCCAGCGAGGTCTTGCCGACTCCCGGCGGACCCACAAAAACCAGGATCGGGCCGCGCATGTCGTTCTTGAGCTTGCGCACGGCAAGGTACTCGAGGATCCGCTTCTTGACCTTCGCCAGACCGTAGTGATCGCGATCGAGCACCTGGGCCGCCGCGCCGATATCCAGCGCATCCTGCGTCCCTGTGGTCCAGGGGAGGTCGAGGATCCAGTCCAGATAGGTTCGCGCCACGGTGTACTCGGCCGAGGCGGGGTTCATCTGTGAGAGCCGCTGATACTCCTTCTCTGCGACCTGGCGCGCCTCCTCGGTGAGACTGGCCTCATCGATCCGCTTGCGGAGCGTCTTGAGTTCGACATTGTCCTGATCCTCACCCAGCTCCTTCTGAATTGCCTTCAGCTGCTCACGCAGGTAGTACTCCCGCTGCGATTTGCTGATGCCATCCTGGACCTCGGACTGAATTTTGTTGCCGAGCTCGAGCGTTTCGACCGTTTTAGTGAGCAGCACCGTGAGCCGCTCAAGCCGCCGCTCAAGCGAGAGTGTTTCCAGGAGCTTCTGCTTCTCTTCCAGCCCCGCCGGGATCAAGGACGAGACAAGGTCGACCATCGCAACCGCAGACTCGACATTCAGCACGGCCGCAAGCTGTTCTTCGTTTAAACTCGGGGAGAGTTCCACCGCCCGTTTGAAGAGGCGCTGAACCGTGGTCGCCATCGCCTCGATATTCATCCCCTCTTCGATGGTTTCCTCGGCGTCGCGAACGACCGCGCGCAGATACGGATCGGCGTGCAGAACCGAAAGGAGCTGCACGCGACGGAGCCCCTGAACAAGCACGCTTCTGGTACCGTCCGGAAGCGTATAGACTTTGAGAATTCTCGCAAGCGTCCCCACCCAGAAGATATCCTTCTCGGTCGGCGTCTCCACCGATCCTTCGGTCTGGCTCACCAGGACGAGGTATCCCTCATCTTTCTGGGCTTCCTCAATCACCAGTTTGCTCCGCTCCCGGCCCACCGCCAGGGGCGACACCTGATGCGGAAACACGACCGAGCTTCTGAGTGGAAGCACAGCGAGCGCGCGCGGCACTGCCGATGCTGTCATGATGTGGTCCTCCTGCTTGCCCATCGTCATCTCCTCCTGTCAGGTATAACAGAGCCCGCGCCGCTCTGGTTCACAGCGAAACGGCGGAGGGAGCACCCGGCTCCCACCGACCGGGCGTCCTCCGCCGTGCTGCTGTCGCCTGGAAGACCCCGCTTAGCGGGCCTTCACTTCAATGGTCTTGGGCTTCGCCGCCTCCGAACGGGGCAGCGTCACCGTCAGAATGCCGTCCTTGAACGAGGCATCGATCTTGGAGGCATCAACCGCCGTCGGGAGTGCGAAGCACCGCTGGAAGGCTCCGTAAGAGCGTTCGATGCGGTGATAGCCGTTCTCCTTCCCCTCCTCCTCGTGCTTCTTCTCCCCACGAATGCTCAACTGGTTCTCCTGCATCGTGATCTTCACCTCGTCCTTGGACATCCCGGGAAGTTCGACCTTCACCACATAGCCGGTGTCGTTCTCCACAATGTCTGTCGCAGGGGACCACGCCGCTGGGGCAAGGCCCGTATCCTCAATCCAGCCGGTGCGGAAGAACGAGTCGAACATCCGGTTGATCTCCCGTTGCATGCTCAGAACGTCACTCGGAAACGTCGGGAGATCCCGCTGCTGTGACCACCGTACGAGTGCCATGGCGTCAGCACCTCCTTTCCCTGTGTTCCTGTCAACTATCGAATTGAGATTTCTCGGGGTTTCATCTCCTCCCGCTTGGGGAGGGTCACCGTCAGCACGCCCTGCTCGTAGGCCGCATCGATCCGGTCCCGGTCCACACCCTCGCCAATATTGAAGGTGCGGTCGTAGCCGGCGGCGCGAATCTCACGGAAAAGCATCTCCCCCCCGTTGTGGGGCAGCTCGCCGACTGTCCCTTTGACCTTCAGAACGTTCTGTTCCATCGAAACGGTAAGCGATTCCCTGGTTACCCCGGGCATGTCCAGCATGAGCACGAAGGACTCCGGGGTCTCGACAATGTCTGCCGAGGGGGTGAGAATCTCCTCCGGCCGCCCTGCCGGAAACGAGCGTACAGCATCTTCACGTCTGGTCATTGATCGTTCGTTCTTCGTCATGGTCCTTACCCTCCTAGCGAATGCGAATCTCTTTGGGCCGCGCTTCCTCCGCCTTCGGAAGAACTACGCTGAGAATCCCGTTGGTCAGTTCTGCCTTCACCCGGCCTGCATCGACAAGATACGGCAGCCGGATGGCCCGGGAGAATGATCCTCTCCAGAGCTCGTTCCGGACCCATGCCGCATTCTCAGGGAGCGAAGACTCTTGTCGCTCACCGCTCAGCGTCAGCACGCCGTCGTGGATGGAGACCTTGACGTCTTCCTTTCTGACACCGGGAAGCTCTGCCACCAGGTGCAGCTCCTCACCATGATCGCTCATGTCCATTGCAGGGCCGCCCTGCGGAGCATACTCCCGGCCTGTGCCAAGGAAGCTCCCAAAGAGGGTGTCGATGTCCCGTTCGAAGCTCGAAATGTCATCGAAGACCGACCGGGTAGCGGGGTAACGTCCGAATCGTACCAGCATTGCTGTATCCTCCTGATTGATAGGTTGACTGTGGTCGTAGTCAGAATTCTGCCCCCAGTGACTCAAGAGACGTGCCAAGGCGGCCAGTTCTCCTGTAAGCCGTTGATAATCATATGGTTATCGGAGCTTTCCCCCGCTGAATCCCCGGCCCGGAATTCCCGATAAAGGTCAACTTGTCAGCAAATTGTGCCACATCTGCAGCGCGTTCATGCCAGAGTGCCCCTCCTGCATGACAAATATGCACACCTATCCTGACAGGATTACCATCTTCACCCGCCTCCCTTTTATCCCACTGTCCGCTACATAAGCAGAAGCGCCTACCATCACAGGAGATGGTAGGCGCTCGGGTCTCTGGTGGGAGGCGTTGCGCGGTGAGGCGCCTCAGTCGTGCTGACTCTCCAGCCACCTTTCGGCGTCAATCGCCGCCATGCAGCCTGTGCCCGCTGCGGTGACCGCTTGGCGGTAGACGCTGTCGGCGACATCCCCTGCCGCGAAGACACCAGGGATGTTCGTCCGTGTGCTTCCCTTCTGGATGACCAGGTACCCATTGGGGTCCATCTCCAGGATCCCTTCGAATAGATCAGTGTTCGGTTTGTGGCCGATCCCCATGAAAACGCCGTCTGCCTTGAGCATCGTCGGCTTCCCGGTCTTCACATTCTTCAAGCGCACGCCGGTAACGCTCTTCTTCCCGTTTTCTGTCTTGCCGAGGATTTCCTCCACGACGGAATCCCACACGAAGGCGATCTTCGGGTTCTTCCGCGCCTTCTCTTGCATAATCTTCGAGGCACGCAATTCGTCCCGTCGATGGACAATCGACACCTTTGTGGCGAATTTTGTAAGAAATGTGGCCTCCTCGATTGCAGTATCTCCTCCTCCCACGACAACCACCTCGAGTCCCTTGAAGAAGAAGCCGTCACAAGTGGCACAGGCAGAGACCCCGTAGCCCATGTACTCCTTTTCCGAGAGGAGTCCCAGAAGCTTCGCTGATGCTCCTGTGGCCACGATCACCGCCTCGGCGGTGTACTCTTCGTCATCGGCCTGGAGACGGAAGGGACGGGATTGTAACTCTACTCGTGTGATGTTCTTGTAGACCGAGGTGGCCCCGAAACGGTGAGCCTGGCTGCGGAACTGATCCATCAGCTCCGGCCCCATGATCCCCTGGGGGAATCCCGGGTAATTCTCCACCTCGGTGGTAATGGTCAGCTGGCCACCCGGCTGGATTCCCTCAACAACGACGGGCTCCAGGCTTGCCCGCGCTGCGTAGAGGGCCGCCGTGAGGCCGGCGGGCCCCGACCCGATGATGACCAGTTTATGATGCGATGAGGCCATGGCGTACTCCATCGATTCAGAGTGGATCCTATTTCGTAGGATGCTGGAGGTCAGCCCCCGGGGTCACTGCGGCCATAACAGCGCTCACATTTCGCCGCATCCCCTCGGGACGCGTCCGGGTGATCGCACTCCCTTCACAGCGCGCGTGAAATTCCTCGTCACTCATGTGGGCCCATTCGACCAGCTCCGGATTCAGCATCCCCTCCCGCGGTGCAAACTCTTCCCTCTCACACGGCTCGGCGAACCTCTCATTCCACGGGCAGACATCCTGGCAGATATCACACCCGTAGATCCACCCCTCGAGCTGTGGGATGAACTCCGCGGGCAGTTCGCCCCGGTGTTCGATCGTGAGATATGAGATGCAGCGCCCAGCGTCGAGCAGGTAGGGCTCCACGATCGCACCCGTCGGGCACGCCTCCAGGCACAGCATGCATGTCCCGCAGTGGTCGGTGGCCGACACATCAGGTTCCAGCTCCAGTGTGGTGATCAGCTCTCCCAGGAAGACCCAGGAGCCACGATCGCGGGTTATCACATTCGTGTGCTTGCCGATCCATCCGATTCCGGCCCGCTGCGCCCAGGCTTTCTCCAAGACGGGTCCGGTGTCTACATATGCTTTCGCCCGGCAGTCCGGGAACTCTCTCTCCAGCCACCTCTCGAGCTGCCTCAGGGGGGCCCCGAGGACAGTATGGTAGTCGTCCCCCCATGCATAACGAGAGATCTTCCCTTTCTCACGGTCACTCGCGTGGGCGGCAGGATGGAAGTAGTTCACGGCCACCGCGACCACCGACCGTGCTCCCGGCACACTACGCGCCGGGTCGAGCCGTTCGGACAC
>Ga0209536_100010249_pt1 | contig 13842 bp, 13 predicted proteins | sample DeeMarSeWOR28_12_FD_187461 | JGI IMG/M metagenome (GOLD analysis project Ga0209536, IMG submission 187461) | Marine sediment microbial communities from White Oak River estuary, North Carolina - WOR-2-8_12 (SPAdes) (version 2) | ecosystem: Environmental > Aquatic > Marine > Intertidal zone >...
CCCTCTTCGGCTCCGATGCCGGCAAATGGATGTCCTTCGCCGTGCTCGTGTCCACCTTCGGCTGCCTGTCGGCGACGATCCTTTACAGCTCGCGCATCTACCTGCCGATGGCCCGCGACGGGGTGTTCTTCCGCGGTCTGGGCGCTGTCCACCCGCGCTACCACACGCCGGGGCGGAGTCTTTGGGCGCAGAGCCTGTGGGCGGTGCTGCTCACGCTATCGGGAACCTACGAGCAGCTCTACACCTATGTGATCTTCGCCGGTCTGCTCTTTCACGTCGGGTGCGCGGGCGCGGTGATCGTTCTCCGCCGAAAACGGCCGGATGTGGACCGTCCCTACAAGGTCTTCGGCTACCCCTGGGTGCCGTTGCTCTTCATTCTGGCGTCAGTCCTGTTGATCGGCAACACAGTCCTCGAGAAACCCATCGAATCGTTCATCGGCCTGGTGTTCATCGCCATCGGCATTCCGGCCTACCTGTGGTGGCGGCGGCATCCAGCATCGGACACGGATGCTTCGCCGTGATGAAGGGGATTCTGTTGTCCATTTCGAATGGAGGCTGGTCCATGCGTTGGCATTACCTACTCTTCATAACTTTATTGGTTGCAAGTATCTCGTCTGCCGGCGAGGCACCGCGCGCCCGCGACCTCGGCGTTCCCTTCGGGGGAAGCCCGGGGCCGCTCAACGCCATCACCGACGTTGCCGGCGTCACTGTCGGCCACGCGACCGTGATCGAGGACCTGGACGATGGCCGCGCAGCTCGGACCGGCGTGACCGCCATCTTGCCTCGGGGGAGGGAGACCCTCATGCGACCGGTCTTCGGCGCCTGGTTCGCCCTCAACGGCTGCGGTGAGATGTCCGGCACCACCTGGCTCGAGGAGTCGGGACAGCTGGAAGGCCCGGTCATGCTGACCAACACCCACAGCGTCGGCATGGTCCACCACGCCACCATCGCTTGGCGGGTGGAGCAGGGAGGCCCCGACGCCACCGGCTACTTCTGGTCGGTGCCGGTCGTCGCCGAAACCTGGGACGGTCCTCTCAACGACGTCAACGGCTTTTTCGTCAAGTCCGAGCACGTCGCTGCGGCACTCGAGGGTGCGGCGCCTGGATCCGTTGCCGAGGGCAACGTCGGTGCCGGCACCGGCACCAGGTGCTACGACTTCAAATGCGGCATCGGCACCGCATCACGGGTGGTCGATGTACTCGGCCAGGCCTACACGGTCGGCGCCCTGGTGCAGGCGAATCACGGAGATCGAAGCGAGCTCACCATCGCCGGAGTTCCGGTTGGCCGCCACATTCCGGAAGATGGTGTCGAGCGCGATCCTGATGCTGACAGCGAAGGCGGCAGCTCGATCATCATCGTGGTGGCGACCGACGCGCCGCTGTTGCCACACCAGCTGAAACGGATCGCCCGCCGCGCCTCCATGGGGATTGCCCGCAACGGCAGCATCGCCGGCAACGGCTCGGGCGACATCTTCATCGCCTTTTCGACCGCCAACGCAGATGCGGGCCAGTCCGGGCCGGCCACCAGCGTCACCATGATGTCGAACGACAACATGAGCGGCCTGTTTCAGGCCACAGTGGAAGCCACCGAAGAAGCCGTCATCAACGCCATGGTCGCTGCCCGGGATATGACGGGTGACCGCGGCCACCTGGTCAAGGCGCTGCCGCATGCGGAACTTCGCGAAGTGTTGCGGCGCTATGGCCGCTTGATCGAGCAGGATCAGGACTGACCCCCGTGGGCACGATCACCATCCGCCAGGCGGTCGCCGCAGACGCTGCAATCGTGCATCGACTGCTGCAGGACCTGGCCATCACCCTCGGCAAGGGCGAGGTCATGACCAGCACGGCTGCAGACATCGAGCGCTTTGGCTTCGGTGAGCAGCCACACTTCGAGGCGCTGCTGGCTTTCGACGGCGAGGAGCCGGTCGGGCTGACCGTGTACTTTTTCGAGTTTTCCACCTGGCGCGGGCGGCCGGGCGTCTACGTGCAGGATATGTACGTGGCGCCGGAGATGCGCGGGCGCGGCCTGGGCCGCGATTTGATGGAATCAGTCGTGCGGCGTTCGCGCGAGCGCGGCGGTAGCTACGTGAAATTGGCCGTCTACGACGGCAACGAACAGGCCATCGGATTCTATCAATCGCTCGGATTTGAAATCTGCGCTGACGAGCAGGTGCTGGCGCTACGGGACCAGCGGGATCGGTTGACCAGGGAGTAGATGGGGCAATGAACAGATTGATTGTCAGCGCGATAGTGATGGTGCTTGCCGGGTTATTGACTGCCTGTACCTGGGTCAAGACCACACCCGAAGGCGAGCCCGTGAGCGTGGCGGCGGCCGAAGCCGTCACCGACTGCGTGCGCAAGGGAAAAGTGACGGTCAGCCTCAAGAACCGGGTTGCCGGCGTAGAGCGCAAGCCGACGAAAGTCGCTACCGAACTGGCCACGCTGGCGCGTAATGAAGGCGCCCAGTTGGGTGGTGACACGGTGGTTGCCGAGACACCCGTCAGTGATGGCAGCCAGGTATTCGGCGTTTACCAGTGCCTGCGCTGATATGAGTCGGTACAGAATTCAATCCGCGCTTTGATCCGATCTCACATTGCGGACGCAATCCACTCGATGATTTGCGCATGGACTTCCGCATCGCTCAGCAGGTCGAGGTGACCTTTTTCGTGAAAGACCTTGCAGTGTTCCGGGTCGATGGGCAGATGTCTGCGCGCATCGGTATGCGCCCCCCTTGCGCTTCCGGGTTGAACCAGCAGGTCGCCGAACAGGTGTCCAATCGGGTCATGCTGATGCCGTCCCACGCTGGCGGCGGCGAAATAGTGTTCGACTCCGTCCAGCAGAGGGACCGCGGTCCGCCGGTCCGCCAGGGCTTGCCCGGCTTCCTGTTTCGCCCAATCCTCATCCAACAGATTGCCGTGCCTGAGGTCCTTGATGCCGGCGCTGCGGTGGCGGCCAAACATCAGTGGCTCGACATACTGGATTTTGCGCATCGCCAGGTCGAGCAGGTGGCCGGCCCGCTCGACTGGTGAGCCGTGATGGGGCGTGCCCAGGCAAACCATCCGCCGCAGGGAGTCGATCCAGGGACGATTGGCTTCGTTCCCATACCAGCAGCCGCTGCGAATGACCAGGCCTCCCATGCTGTGGCCCAAAAGGGAAAGCGATTCGATCGGTGTCGGCCACGCGGCATGAAGCCGGTCCAGCAGTGCGGAGAGCTCCTGGCCATTGGTCGAAATGTGCCGTCCCGAGTTGTAGCGCAGGTAAACCGGCGTCATGCCAAGGGTTTCGCGCAGCCGGCTGCCGATGTCGGGCTGTTCCTCGCGGTGCCAACTCAACTCGGAGAGGCACAGGCCATGCACCAGCACCACCACGTGCGGACTGGCGTCCGGATAGGTCGCCGCAAGTCCCGCAGGCGTCATGTCCAGCGGCAGGCCGTTCTTTATCAGCGCCATGCGGATCGCCAGCGGGTTGCCGGTTGACTCGAGATGGTCGCCGCAGACACCGTTCAGAGTTGCGAGGGAGCGGGTCACCCGCGGTGTATCTGAAGTCTCCTCGACATTGTCCGGCAGCGCACCCAACGACAGGTCCGCGCCTCTGGCGCAGGCTCCGATCGCCCCGTGCAACAGGGCTTAAACGGCCGCCGCCACGTACCCGTGAGCGCGGGTGGGTTGGGCGGGTCGTGGCGACCACGGCAGCGGCCGGCGGGCGATTGTCTCGTGCATTTGTTCCACGGTCCGGGTGATACCGGCAAATGCAGTGAATGCCAGGCGAGTCCCGCCGCGCAGGGTTTGTATGGTCGTCGGCATCAGGTCATTCCCCAGCTCAGGGGGCGTCGTTGTCGGGGGTAAGTCCCGCCAGGCAGTCGAGACAGAGAAAAACTGGCCTCGCTGGAATGGGAATGCCGATGGCGGCGTGGTCGCCCTTGTGCAGTATGGCGTTACATTCAGCGCAGACCGCATTCAGATTCAGTGCGGCCTGCTGCCAGGCGACCACGTCAGTCGGGTGGTTGGATTCGGCCGATTCCGTTGTCTGCTGTTTTCGGGAAGAGGCTGTGTGGCTAAGAGCGGGGGACAGGCGGACCAATTGGGCACTGTCCGTGACGACGCCTTCCACCAGGTCAAAGGTGTGCATCAGCACATTGCGCACGATGGTCGAGACCGACAGGCCCAGCGTGGCCGCGCGGTCGCGCAACTCCTCGTCCAGATCATCCGGAATGCGCGCCTGCAGCACTTTGTCCTTGGTCCTGCGGTGCTTCTTGCTACCGCCTTTGCGCTGCTCGGTCATGGTTGTCCTGGCCTCGAGATGCGGGCAGTTCCGGCTACCCTGCGGTGTGCTTCGGCCAGATTGTAGTAATATGTAATACAAATGTAAATAGATGTACTACATTTAGGGCTTTGAAGTCTGCGGATCCTCGATTGAAATCACCCGTGATTCGCCGCGGGCACGGGGGTCCGAAGCTGGAACCCACTGCCCATTCCGCTTCTGAATGAGTTGCACGTCACCGAACTCCCAGTCGTGCGGCACCACCCGGTAACCGCGCCCGGCAAGCGCCGAGACCGTATCCTGCGGCAGTGGGCGGGTGACGCTGTAGGTAATGAGATCAGGCGGCAGCAACTGGTGGTGGAAACGCGTGGCCGCGACGGCATCGAGGGGTGTCATGCCGTAATCGAACAGGTTGACGATGGTTTGGAACACCGACGTGAAGATGGTCGAGCCGCCCGGTGTGCCCACCACCACGTCGACCTCGCTGTCCTTCAGCAGGATGGTCGGTGACATCGACGACAGCATGCGCTTGCCCGGCTGGATTTCGTTGGCCGCGTTGCCGACCACGCCGAAGAAATTGGGAACCCCGGGCTTGACGCTGAAGTCATCCATCTCGTCGTTCAGCAGGAAGCCGGCGCCCTCCACGACGACGCCGGAACCATAGCTCGTGTTCAGCGTGTAGGTGTTTGAGACCGCATTACCCCACCCGTCGACGATCGAGTAGTGCGTGGTGTTCGGGGATTCCAGGCCGGGCCGGACGCCGTCCAGCTGCGAGATTTCCCTCGTGTTGACCTCGAGGGCACGGCGCCTGATGTAGTCCTCGTCGAGCAATTCGTCCATCCGGTTGTTGACGAAATCCGGATCACCCAAATACTCGGCCCGGTCCGCGAATACGCGTTTTTCCATCTCCGCCACCAGGTGGATGTACTGCGGCGAGTTATGCGCCAGGCCGGCGAACTGCCGTTCGAGGTCGTCCTTCATTTTCAACAGCTGGATAACGGCGAAACCGCCCGAACTCGGCGGTGGCGCGGCCAGGATCCGGTAATCGCGCCAGGACGAGCGTAGCGGTTCGCGCCAGACAGCCCGGTAACTTTCCAGGTCATCGATCGTGATGAGGCCGCCCGAACGTTCCATCTGTTCGACGATCAGGCGCGCCGTCTCGCCGCCGTAGAAGTCCTCGGCGCCGAGTTTGGCGAGGCGGCGCAGTGTGCGGGCGAGTTCCGGTTGCCGGAACGGCTCCGAGACTGCTATGCCGCCGAAGTATTCCTGGAAATTGGTGCGGTCGCCGAATCGCTCGCGCTCACTGCGGATGTCTTCTACCAGCGCCGGCGCGGCCAGGAATCCTTCCTCGGCCAGCTTCACCGCGGGCATGACGAGTTCTTCCCACGGCAGCGTTCCGTAGCGCTGGTGAGCCTCCCACAAACCGGCGACCGTGCCGGGCACGCCGACGGCCCGGGCGCCGATCAGGCTGGCGTTCTCGATGACTTCACCGGCCGCGTCGAGGTACATGTCGCGATCCGAGGCGAGGGGCGCCACCTCGCGGTAGTCGAGGAAAGCCGGCTCGCTGTCAAAATACGTCAGCATGAAGCCGCCGCCACCGATGTTGCCGGCGTCAATGTAGGTCACCGCCAGCGCGAATCCCACGGCGACCGCAGCATCGACGGCATTGCCTCCGGCGTGCAGAACATCTTCGGCCACCTGTGCGCCGTACTTGTCCGGGATTGCGACCGCGGCGGTGCGAACAACCGGGCTTTCCGCACTTGCGGGCGCAGCGGCGGGCGTGGCGGTCTCGGGGGCCGGTCCACAGCCGAACAGCAGAAGGATCAGGGTCGAGCAAGCAACAAGCCAGGGCCTGGCGATTTTCATGGACAAATTCCAGTCGGGTGGGGCAGAAGCGCCATTGTAAAGCATATGATTTTGGTTGCGCTGCATCGGAGGCGTTCGCGCCAACCTGGATTTTACGCAGGCATTGCCTGCCGTTTCAGACCCCGCTGGTTTATACTTTCTCTCCTGTCTCACTGTGATCTCCGCCAACACCTCATCAGGCTTGGAGCCGGCGTCATGAACCTTCTCAACCCCCATTCCTATCGCGGTCAGCACCCCGACGCGCGCAGCAACGAGATGATGTCCGCCATCATCGACTGGTTCGAGAACAAGGGCCTGAAGAGCATCAAGGAGGATTGGCACAACAAGACCTGGAACTACGACTTTGTCGATTTCATGAAGTCCGGGCAGGTGCTGGCCACGCTGATGACGCCCGAGGGCTATGGCGAAGACGCGCACTGGAATACCTTTCGCAACGTGGAATTTGCCGAAATCGTGGCGTTTTACGGCATCACCTACTGGTATACCTTCCAGGTTTCAATGCTGGGCCTGGGGCCGATATTCAACGGTGACAACGAGGCGGTCAAACACAGGGCCGCCGAGCTGTTGAAGGAGGGCAAGGTCTTCGCCTTCGGCCTGTCCGAGAAGGAGCACGGCGCCGACATCTACTCATCCGAAATGCGACTCGTCCCGCAAGGCGATGGCAGCTACCTGGCGCGCGGCAGCAAGTACTACATCGGCAACGGCAACGAGGCGGCCCTGGTGTCGGTTTTCGGCAAGAACTCGGAAACCGGCGAGTACGTTTTCTTCGTGGTCGATTCGAAGCACGATAAATACGAGTGCGTGAAAAACACCTGCAACGCGCAGAACTACGTCGCCGAGTTCCGCCTTCACGACTACCCCGTCACCGAGCAGGACATCCTGAGCGTCGGCCAGAAAGCCTGGGACGACATGCTCAATACGATCAACTACTGCAAGTTCAACCTGGGTTTCGGCTCCATCGGGCTGGCGACACATGCTTTCTACGAAGCCATCAACCACGCCGCCAGCCGCAAGCTGTACGGCAAACAGGTCACCGATTTTCCACAGGTCAAGCGGCTGTTCACCGATGCGTACTGCAGGCTGGTGGCCATGCGGATGTTCAGCTACCGCGCTGCCGATTACCTGCGCTGCGCCTCCCGGGAGGACCGCCGCTACCTGCTGTTCAACCCCATGGTGAAAATGAAAGTCACCATGCAGGGCGAGCGGGTTGTCGCCGATCTCTGGGACGTGATTGCCGCCAGGGGCTTCGAGAAGGAACCCTTTTTCGAAGTGGCGGCAGTCGAGATTGGGTCGCTGCCCAAACTCGAAGGAACGACCCACGTCAACATGGCGCTGATCGTCAAATTCCTGAGGAACTACCTGTTCAATCCGGCGGACTTTCCGGAAATCCCGCAGCGTCTCGACCTGGCCGACGATACGTTCCTGTTCGATCAGGGGCCCACCAAGGGCCTGGGTGACATTCAATTCCACGATTATGACCTCGCCTACAGCCAGTTCGATCTGCCCAACATCGAAGTCTTCAAGCAGCAGATCGGGCTGTTCAAGAAGTGGCTGGCCAAGGCCGGGCCCGGCACGGAGCAGGTCCGCGACCTGGATTACATGCTGAGCGTGGGCGAACTGTTTTGCCTGGTGGTTTACGGCCACCTGATCCTGGAAAAGGCACAGATGGAAGGCACTGATCCGGACCTGCTGAACCAGGTCTTCGACGTGTTTGTGCGGGATTTCTCGATTTACGCCACCACGCTGCACGGCAAGCCGGGCAATACCACCGAGCAGCAGGCCCTGATACTGCAAATGGTCAAAGCACCGGTGGCGAATCCGCAGCAGTTCGACAGCGTCTGGCGGGAGCGGGTCTTCAGCCTCAACGGCCAGTACCAGTTGGCGGACTGACGGATTCGCTTTGCCGGAATGTCTCCGGCACGATCCTGGCTTCTATCGCAGTCGCCATAAGCGGAAGAATCCGTGCGGAACGGGTTACAATAAGCCATGCATGCAATCATCCTCGCCGCTGGACGTGGCAAGCGACTGGCGGGGCACAACCCGGATGGTCACCCCAAATGCCTGATGGAATTCGGCGGACGCAGCCTGCTGGCCCGCCATCTCGATCTGCTCTACCGTTTCGGTGTGCGCAGCGCCGACCTGGTGGTTGGCTATGAGGCGGACCGCATCATCGAGCACGTCGCGACGCTGCGCTCCCGCCCGGACATTGCCTATCATTTCAATCCGCGTTATGAGCAGGGCAGCGTGCTCAGTTTGTGGGCGGCGGCAGATACCCTCAATTCCGGTGAGCCGTCGCTGGTGATGGATGCCGACGTGTTGTACCACCCCGCGATCCTGCAGCGGCTGGTAGAGACGAGCGTTGAGAATTGCTATCTGTTGGATCGCGACTTCCTGCCGGGTGATGAGCCGGTCAAGATCGCGCTGCAGGACGGCGTGATCGTGGAGTTCCGCAAGCAATTGGCGCCGGGCCTGCAGTACGATACGCTCGGCGAATCGGTGGGGTTTTTCCGCTTCGGCCCCGACTGCGCGGCCGCCATTGCCGGGCAGTGCGCCCGCTACGACGCCGAGGGGCTGGCCGATGCGCCGCACGAGGAGGCGCTGCGCGACGTGCTGCTGGCGCGGCCCGGCGACTTCGGCTTCGAAGATGTCAGCGGCCTGCCGTGGATCGAAATCGATTTTCCCGAGGACGTGGTCCGGGCTACCGAAGAGGTATTGCCCGCGATCCACGCTGATTACCCGGACTTTTGACGGCTGACCATGAACACAATCCGCAGAACGACCCAGCTCAGGAACCTGCTGCATTCCGACCAGACCGAATTCATCCTCGAGGCGCACAACGGCCTGTCGGCCCGCATCGTCGAGGAAGCCGGCTTCCGCGGCATCTGGGGCTCCGGCCTGGCCCTGTCGGCGCAACACGCGGTGCGCGACAATAACGAGCTGAGCTGGACCCAGGTGGTCAACATCCTGGAGTTCATGTCGGATGCCACCACTATCCCGATTCTGCTCGACGGCGATACCGGCTATGGCGATTTCAACAATATGCGGCGACTGGTGCGTAAGCTCGAGCAGCGCGATATAGGCGGCGTTTGCATCGAGGACAAGCTGTTCCCGAAGACAAACAGTTTCATCCAGGGCGAGCGGCAGGAACTCGAGGACGTCGAGACCTTTTGCGGCAAGATCCAGGCCGGCAAGGATGCACAGCAGGACGCTGATTTCTGCATTGTGGCGCGGGTCGAGGCGCTGATTGCCGGCTGGGGCCTGGAGGAGGCGCTGCGGCGCGGAGAAGCCTATCGACGGGCCGGCGCGGACGCCATCCTGATTCATAGCAAACTGTCGCGGCCGGACGAAATACTGGCGTTTGCGCGCGAGTGGGACAATCGCTGCCCGCTGGTCATCGTGCCGACCAAGTACTATTCGACGCCCACCGAAGTGTTCCGGGAGCAAGGCATCAGCCTGGTGATCTGGGCCAATCACCTCGTGCGCTCGGCTATCGCGGCGATGCAGGCGACGCCGCGCATGATTCACGAGACGGAGTCGCTGGTCGAAGTCGAAGGCCGGGTGGCCACCGTGGCCGAGATTTTCCGGCTGCAGGGCGCCGACGAGTTGCTCGAGGCCGAAAAGATATACGCGCGCAGCACGCGCCAGGAGGCCACGGCCATCATCCTCGCGGCCAGCCGCGGCCAGGGCATGGACGAACTGACCCGGGATCGTCCCAAGGTGATGATCCCGGTGGCCGGCAAGACCGTTTTGCGCCGCCTCGTCGACAAATTCAAGGCCCAGGGCATCAACGACATCACCGTGGTTGGCGGTTATCGCAGTGAAGCGATCGACGCGCAGGGCGTCAAGCTGGTGGTGAACGCGGATTGGGAGAGCGGCAGCGAGCTGGCGTCATTGAGTTGCGCCCTCGACGCGCTGTCGGACAATTCCGTGCTGCTGTACGGCGACCTGCTGTTCCGTACCTACATCCTGAATAACCTGATGGATTGGGAGTCGGACCTGCTGGTGGTGGTGGATTCTTCTCCGCTGGACCAGGCTGCCGGCAACAAGAACGACCTGGCATATTGCTCAGCGGCCGATGACCGTGCGATGTACCAGCAGAAAGTCAGCCTCGAACGCATCAGCAGCGACGTCGAGTGGCAGGGCCGACCGCCGGACGGTCGCTGGATCGGCATGCTCCGCGCTCGTGGCGCGGGACGCCAGCACTTGCTCGATGCGCTCGGGCAGCTACGCGGCGAGCCAGGCTACGAAACCATGGGCGTGCCGGACCTGGTCAACCGGCTGGTGGCGAACGGCCACGCGCCCCAGGTGCAATACATCAGCGGGCACTGGATGGACATCAACAACCTCGAGGACCTGCAGCGGGCCGGCGACTTCGCCCAGGGGCAGGCCTGAACCCGCCACGCGGCAAGGCATATTCATGATTCAAGCCAGCGACTTCATCGGACCGGCCAAGACCCTGGGCTTCACCCGCTGGGCCGGGGTGCCCTGTTCTTTCCTGACACCGTTCATCAACAGCGTGATCGACGATCCGGACATGAGCTACCTGTCGGCGGCCAACGAGGGGGACGCGGTTGCGGCAGCCAGCGGGGCCGCATTGGCCGGGCAGCGGGCGGTGGCCATGATGCAGAATTCCGGGCTCGGCAACGCGGTGAGCCCGTTGAGCTCGCTGAATTGGGTATTCCGCATACCGATTCTGCTGATCGTGACGCTGCGCGGCGAACCGGGATTGCAGGACGAACCGCAGCATGAGCTGATGGGACAGATCACTGGCCGCATCCTGGACGAGTTGCAGATTCCCTGGGATTGGTTTCCACGGGACGCCGACGCCATCGAGGGTGCCCTGATGGTGGCCAACTGGCACATGGACCGCAGCGGCCTGCCATATGCTTTCGTGATGAAGAAAGGGTCGGTCGACAAGACCGAGCTGAGGTCCCGCTGGCAGCCTGACTCACAGCCGGCGCCCTTTGGCGCGGACGCCTTTCGCGCAGGCGAACCGGAGCTGACCCGGCAGCAGGCGCTGGCCACACTGGTCGAGCAGACCCCGGAGGAGGAATCCATCGTGGTCGGCACCACCGGCTATACCGGCCGCGAGCTGTTCGCGCTCGCCGACCGGCCCAACCAGCTGTACATGGTGGGATCCATGGGTTGTGCTTCGTCGTTTGGGCTCGGCCTGTCGCTGGCCCTGCCCGGTAAGCGCATCGTGGTGGCCGATGGCGATGGCGCCGCGCTGATGCGGATGGGCAACCTGGCCACGGTGGGCGCATATGGCGGGAAGAATTTCCACCACCTGGTGCTGGACAACGGCGTGCATGAATCTACCGGCGGCCAGTCCACCGTCAGCCGCGCGATCAGTTTCGCCGGCGTCGCCCGGGCCTGCGGCTATCGATGGGCCGAAGAGGGCGCAGGGGCGGCGGACCTGCAGCGCTTCCTGCACAATGACCATGGACCGTCCCTGCTGCAGCTGAAGACGAAGCGCGGCGTGCCCGAGGGCTTGCCACGGCCGGACCTGACGCCGCGCCAGGTGAAGCAGCGTCTGATGCGGCATCTTGGAATCGACGTTCCGTGGATGTCCGTGTAACCTAGCGCCGAAGAATTCGAGGCCGGGATGAATCCGGCTTCGGCAACGAGGATAAAGACATGGCGACCAATCGCTCAGAACGCATGGGTAGCCGCGGCGGCCTGGCAGGGTTCATCGACAGTCTGCGTTACCACGAAGCATCCCGGCAAGGCCTCGGCCTGATCCTGCTGCTGGTCTGCGCCTGGTTCACTCTGCCCGCTGGCGAGAACCGCATTATCGCGGGCTTTGTGATCGCCGTGCTCGGCCAGGCCTGGCGGATTTACGCCGCCGGCGTGATCTACAAGAACAAGCGGTTGGCAACGACCGGCGCCTACTCGCTGGTCCGTCACCCACTGTATTTCGGCAACTTCCTGATCCTGGCGGGTTTTACGCTGGCTTGCGCCAACGTGATCGTCGTCGCTGCCGTGCTGTTTTTCCTCCTGTTCTATTACCCCGCGGCCATCCGTTACGAAGACCGCAAGCTGCAGGAGCTGTTCGGCGAGGAGTGGCAGGCGTGGGGCACTTCGACCCCGGCCATGTTCCCGACCCGTCTGCACTGGCGAGCCAATCAGGAGGCGGAATGGAACGCCCGGCAATCACTGCTCCGTAACGGCGAGTTGGTCTACACGCTGTTCGAGATCGCCGCGGCGGCCCTGCTTTGGTTCCGGGCGGGCGCCTGAGGCTTCGGACATGAGGGCCATCCTGCTCAATCCCGGACCGGTCAGCCTGAGCGAGGGTGTGCGCAAGGCGGCCGTCAGCGCCGATCTCTGCCACCGCGAGCCGGAATACTTTCAGCTGCAGGCGCGTGTCCGCCGGGACCTGCTTGAAGTTTACGGTTGCAGCGAAGAAGACTGGGCTGCGGTTATGCTGGGCGGCTCCGGAACCACCGCCCTGGAGGCCATGCTCACTTCGCTGCCGGGGCGCGAAGCCCGTATGCTGGTGATCGAGAACGGCGTCTACGGTGAGCGGATCGCCCGCATCGCTGAAATCCATGGCATTGCCTTCGAGGCTCTGCAGTTCGGCTGGACTGAGCCGATCGATTTCGTCCGTGTCGAGAAAGCGTTGACCGGTGGCGGGTTCACGCACCTGGCCGCGGTGCACCACGAAACCACGACCGGCCGCCTGAACGACGTAGCTCGCCTGGCGGAGCTGTGCGAAGCGCACCGTACCGAACTGCTGCTCGACGCCGTCTCGAGTTTCGGCGCCGAGGCCATCCCATTTGATTCACCGGCCCTGGCCGCCTGCGCCGCCACCGCCAACAAGTGCCTGCACGGCATACCCGGCCTGTGTTTCGTGGTGGCCCGCCGCGGCGCCGTGGCGAGCGCCGCGCAACCCCCACGCAGCCTGTATTTGGACCTGGCCCTGTGGCTCGACAAGCAGGACCAGGATTCGACACCGTTCACCCCCTCCGTCAACGCGGTATTGGCGCTGGACAAGGCGCTGGAGGAGTTGCGGCTGCAAGGCGGCTGGCACGCCCGCCACGCGCGCTACAGCAAGCTGGCCGGTCGGGTCCGCCGCGCCCTGGGGGCGCGCGGCGTCGAAACGCTGCTGCCGGCGGACGATTCGTCCTGCGTGCTGGTGGCGTACCGAATTCCGGGCGGAATGACCTATGCGGCGATCCACGACCGGCTCAAGCAATGGGGTTTCGTGATTTACGCGGGGCAGGGTGACCTGGCTACCCAACTGTTCCGGATTTCCACCATGGGTGACATCACGCACTACGACATGGAGCGGCTGCTGGCCGCGATCGAGTCGGTCTTCCAATAGGTGTCTTGGGGCTGATCGGTGGTAAAATTCCCGGCAGTTCAAATCAGTGCATTGGCATGAGCAATCCCCAGCGACACTCCACCAGGCACTCCAGGACGGCGCTCACATGCCTGCTGGCGTTGCTGCTTTGCGTATCTCCGTCCGCCTTCGCTTACCTCGATCCAAGCACGGGCAGCATGGTGGTGTCCGCCATCGTGGGCATCTTTGCCTCCATCGCGCTGGCCGTTAAGACCTATTGGTACAAGATCAAGGCCTTTTTCAAACGGGACGGCAAGCAGGATTCCCCCTCCGGCGACACGCCTGAATAGGTCCGGATAACCCTGTGTTTTCCGGCTGGAAAGGTTGGCGGCAGTTCCAGAAGCTGCCCTGGGAATGGCGCAACATCGTGATCTA
>Ga0209536_100010250_pt1 | contig 13841 bp, 7 predicted proteins | sample DeeMarSeWOR28_12_FD_187461 | JGI IMG/M metagenome (GOLD analysis project Ga0209536, IMG submission 187461) | Marine sediment microbial communities from White Oak River estuary, North Carolina - WOR-2-8_12 (SPAdes) (version 2) | ecosystem: Environmental > Aquatic > Marine > Intertidal zone >...
ATGATGGTTGTGGAAACCGGCAACGGACGCATCGAAGTGCCTCTGGCTGAAATCAAGCCCCTGATTCCACACACCTGCTTTATCTGTCTCGATATGACCGCAGAACTGGCGGACGTTTCACTGGGTATGTTTGAAGGCCGACCGGGATGGAACACCCTGATTATTCGCTCAAACACAGGTGCTGAAATTACCGAGCAAGCCCGCCGCGCGGGCTTTATCGAAACAGAAGCTTTTCCGGAACAAAACCTAAAGCATCTGTCCGGGGCAGCCGCGGCTAAAAAAGACCGATCTCTGCGAATGCTGCTGCGCCGCGAACTGGTCAACAATCAGGGAGATCAGCGCGCGGCGCTCAGAATCCCGCAGGAAATTGTGGACAAGATTTTTAATCAAAGTTAGTCCGTTGCCGTTTGGCAAATCGGATTTTTTTGGGCCTCAAGCGGCTATACCGAATTTGTTTTTGCCCGAAACTTCATACTCTTGACGACAAGACCCTTTTTTTTCAATGCGGAGGTATTTGTAACATGTCAGTCATATCAACAGGCCAAAAGGGTGAGCGGCACCTGCTCATGGGCAACGAAGCTATTGCCCGCGGTGCCTTGGAAGCCGGCGTCAGCGTGATCACGGGTTATCCCGGAACACCGTCATCGGAAATAATCGAAACTCTGGCCAGGGTTTCAAAAGACCAGAATCTTTATGTGGAATGGTCGGTGAACGAAAAAGTGGCCATGGAGGTTGCGGCGGCTGCATCCTTTGCCGGTTTGAGGTCCCTGTGCGCAATGAAGCAAAACGGTGTGAATGTGGGATCGGATTTTCTGCTTCACCTGGCACTTTCCGGCACGCGGGGAGGAATGGTCCTGGTTCACTGCGATGACCCCGGCTCATTATCCAGCGCCAATGAGGGAGAATCGCGCCACTTCGCCAGGATGCTGGAACTACCTCAGCTGGAAGCCGGTGATTTCCAGGAAGCCAAGGACATGATCAAGTGGGCCTTTGAACTTTCCGAGGAGATCCGCACTGTTGTTATGGTTCGCAGTGTCACGCGCCTGTCCCACGCCAGCGGAAACGTGACTTTCGGCGAACTTGCCCGGGTCGAGAAAAAAGCATTTTTTAAACACGATGGATTTATTCTGGATCCGATCGAAGGCCCCATGGCCAGCCTGCCGGCGCCCTACAAACACGGCCAGCAGCAGGAAAAACTGAAACAGGTCATCGCCAGATTTGAAGAATCCGACTACAACAGCTACCGTGGGCCCGAATCTCCCGAGCTGTTGCTGATCACCAGCAGCGCCTGCCATCTCTACAGCAAGGAGGCCATCGGCCTGCTGGGAGTGCAAGATCGCGTCGGTCTGCTGAAATTGGGAACCACCTGGCCGCTGCCTCCCAAATTGATGGAAAAATATCTGGCTATCACGGATAAGATTTTAATCGTCGAGGAAGTCATCCCGTTTCTCGAGGAAAATGTCAAAATCTTGGCGGCTGAATTCGCAAACCGGATTGGCCCAAAAACCTTTTTTGGCAAACGCGAAGGAAATATTCCTGCCACCAACGAAATGAACCCGGACCTGGTAGTCACGGCCCTGGCGCAAATTCTGGCTATTGATTACGCCCCGGTTCCAGAAGCCTATGCCAAACGTTCCCAGGAACTGGCCTTTTTTGGTGCCCCCGGTCGAGATCTCACCTTTTGTGCCGGCTGCCCCCATCGCGCTTCATTTTGGTCAATTCACAATACTTTACAGATGGACGGTCGGGAAGGATTTGTGTGCGGCGACATCGGGTGCTATTCCATGGCTGTTCTTCCTACCGGATTCAGCACCTTGAAAACGCTTCATTCCATGGGCAGCGGTGTCGGCCTGGCAAGTGGTTTTGGCAAGCTTGGCCAGTTCGGTATGGACCAGCCCGTTCTTGCCACAGTCGGAGATTCAACCTTTTTCCATGCGGTTTTGCCGGCCTTGGTCAATGCGATCCATCACCAATCCGACATCACCATCGTGGTCCTGGACAACAGCGGCACAGCCATGACCGGCTTTCAGCCGCACCCGGGTCTTCCTGTGGATGTCGCCGGAAATCAGGCCCCGGCTATCGACGTGGCCAGCGTGTGCGAGGCCATGGGTGCCGTCGTTCGTATCAGTGATCCCTTTGATATCGAAAAAACCCAGCAAACATTGTTTGAACTTTTCGCGATGAAGGGGCTTAAAGTTCTGATTCTAAGACAGATGTGTGCATTGAGCCCTGAGAAAAAAGCCCAAAAAATGTTTGATGTTTCCGTGGATGAGACCGTCTGCATCGGCCAAAACTGCGGGTGCAATCAACTGTGTACGCGCATATTTAAATGTCCCGGTCTCAATTGGGACCCGGACAAAGGGGTATCCCGAATCGACGAGGTTATTTGCGCCGGTTGCGGTGTATGTGCGTCCATATGCCCTTCAGGCGCTATCCAGAGAAAGGAGGTTGCCTAATTCATGAAAAATGCGAGCCTGCCATTTGATCCGTATAATGTCATTATCACCGGTGTCGGGGGACAGGGCAATGTCATGGCCTCCCGGGTTATCGGCAATATGCTGTCGCGCAAGGGTCTGAGTGTCACCATCGGCGAGACCTTTGGCGCATCCCAGCGGGGCGGCTCGGTGATGAGTCATTTGCGGATATCCGCAGCGTCATACTGGTCGCCGCAAATTCCTAAGGGCAAATGCCACCTGGTGGTGTCCCTGGAGCCGACCGAAGCCATGCGTGTGTTGACGAATTACGGAAACCCGGATGTCACCGTGCTTTGCAATACACGGCCCGTGCACGCCATTGGCGTGATTTCTGGAGATCAGCAGTACCCATCGTTGGAGGATATCCGTTCGTGGGTCGAAGAATTGTCCCGGGCATGCTGGTTCCTGAATGCAACCGAAAAGGCACTGGAGCTGGGGAATCCGATTTTAGGCAATATTATGATGATTGGCGCTGCTGCAGGCATCGGGCCGCTGCCACTGGATAAAGAAGATTTTGAAGCCGTCATTTCCGAAACCATACCCGCCGATAAGCTGGGTTTGAACCTCAAGGCTTATGATATAGGTGTGCGCATGGTGCAGCCCACTGAGCGCTTTAAATCTTAAGAAGCCACAATCTTTTTTGTTTTAAAGTTATCTGAGGTCTGCGTAAAATGCCCAAAATATCGGAAGTCATCGTTGAAACCCTAAAATCCGCGGGAATTCAAACCATATTCGGAATACCCAGTATCCACAACATCGGTTTTTATGAAGCCCTGCGCAAAGCGCCGTCGATTCGACACATCCTGTGCCGCCATGAAGCCAGTGCCACCCACATGGCTGACGGTTACGCCCGATGTGCAAAAGGCGTCGGTGTTGTGGTCACCTCCACCGGACCGGGGGCAGCGTACGGCATATCTCCTTTGACCGAAGCATTCTACAGCTGCTCGCCGGTGTTGACGATAACGACCAACGCCCGGACGAATCAAATCGGCAGAGGACTGGGGGTACTTCATGAGCTGGATCATCAACAAAGCCTGTTTAAGCCCGTTACCAAGAAGACGCTTTGCCTGAGGGCAGAAGATGACATCCGCGTATCGGTTGAAAGCGCTATTTACACTGCATTGCGTGACCGCCCGGGGCCCGTTTATCTGGAGGTTCCCAACGATCTGTGGGACCTGGAAGCATCCGGATCTGAAACCGTTCAATTGCCCGCGTCATCCCAAGGCCCCTCTATCAATGACCTTGATTCCGCAGCCCAACTCCTTAAAAATTCAAAACGCCCGCTGATCATCTCCGGCATTGAAGCGGTCCATGCCGGATTGGAACCCGAGATCGTCCAGCTGGCGGAAGCCCTGGGTGCTCCGGTTCTCACCGATTCGGGCGGCAAAGGCATTCTTTCCGAAGACCATCCCCTGGCATTTGGCAATGCCACGCGCGGCGGTGTTATAAAAGAAATACATGGAAGCTGTGATGTTACCCTGGCCGTCGGCACCCGCTTGAGATATGTGGATTTTATGCGCAGGGGTATTGTGCTTCCCGGGCTTATCCACATTGACTGGGATCGGCTGTGGGTGAATAAAAATTTTGAGTCCCGGGTATCCCTCATCGGGGACGTCAAGGAGATTGTTAAAGCGTTGATTAAAAAAATCGAAATGCAGACGCCCCGCAATGATTTTGCCGAATTCCTCGCGGGCTTAAGAAAAAAGCATCGATTGAATACGGGCACACTCGCCGAAGGTTCAATAGAGGTTCAGTATCTTGAATGCTTGCGCCGGATCATACCGAAAGCGGGGATTCTGGCGATAGACAACACGATCCTGGGTTATTTGGCAGAGCAGGCATATCCCTCCTTCAGACCTTTGGGAATCGTGCCGGCGAAGGGCTCGACACCCATAGGTTTTGCTTTTCCGGCCGCCATCGGCCTTAAGATTGCCGATCCCTCCACACCGGTGGTCGCCCTGATCGGTGACGGGGGGTTTTTGTATGGTGCCCACGAACTGGCTACCTGCGTTCAACACGGCGTCGGCTTTCCCGTGATTGTCGTTAACGACAATTCATACCGAATGATCGACTACCTCCAGCAAGCCCATTATCGAAGGGGGTATCAAACCGATTTAACAAACCCTGATTTTGTTGCCTTGGCCAATTCATTTCAGGTAAAAGGAATCCGTGTGGATTCTCCGGCTGGTTTAGGCGAAGCCCTCGAGGGTGCCCTGGCTTCCGGGGAAATGCGGCTGATAGAGCTGGCGGCCAAATTTCCAGACCCGCCTTTCGGCCTTTAGGGTATTAAAGCCCCATTTCAGCGGCAACGATATTGCGGTGGTAGCGGGCGTCGCCGAAGGACAGTTCGGCTTCTTTGGCGTGTTTAAAATACAGCTGCAGATGATACTCTTCGGTAAAACCGATGCCGCCGTGGATCTGCTGGGCGATCCAGGTGCATTTCTTGTAAGACTCACTGCACCAGGCTTTTGCCATCGCCGTTTCCTTGGCACAGGGTATATTTTCACTGAACAGGGATGCCGCCTGGTAGGCACTCAATCGCGATCCCTCGTAATACGTCGTCATGTCCACACAATGGTGCTGCACCGCCTGGAAAACGCCCAACGGCCGGCCAAATTGATGGCGCTGTCTGGCATACGCCACGGTTGAATCGACCACATGTTTCATCCCGCCCAGCATTTCAGCGCACTTCAGCAAAACAGCCCGGGGCAAAACCGTCTCGATATAGGCAGCACCCTGTCCCTTGGCACCGATTATAGTTTCATCGGCTGCCTCCACTCCGTTGAATTGAATACCGAATTTATTTTCTCCGTATATGGTTTTCAAGGGGGTATAGATCAAGCCCGGGCTTTTGCTCTTGATTCTGAAAATCGTCGGCCCGGTGCAACCGTTTTTTAGATCGGCACACAGCAGAATTTCGTCGGCTGCATTGGCATAAGGAACCAGCAGCCGCGTTCCGTCCAAAAGGTATTTGCCGCCTTCAGCCATGGCGGCTTTAATACGCGGTGAATGATGATCATATCGGCATTGCTCATCCATCAGGGCCAAGGTCAGGATTTTTTTGCCGCTAATTATCGCCGGCAAATATGCTTTTTTGAGCAGTTCGTCTCCGGCTTCAGCGATGATCAGCCCTGCCAGTACGGCGCTGGTAAAAAAGGGGCTGGGGAGCAGCACTTTCCCTATTTCTTCGAACAAAATAAATAAATCCAAAAAGCTGCCCGAACTGCCGCCATATTTTCCATCATAAATCAATCCCAACCAACCCAGCCGGGCCATTTTTTTCCAAATCGCTTCTGAATACCCTTTTTCATCATTCCAAAACTGCCTGACCAAATCCGGGGAGCATTCTTTTTTTAAAAAATCGGCAAAAGATCTGCGAAGCATTTCCTGTTCGGAAGTAAAACCAAAATCCATTTCCGTAATCCTGTTTTATGTTTTTCTGTGTTTTTTGGCCAAATTGCCCGGTGAACTGCCTCCATGCGGCCGGAAGGCATCCGAGGGCTTGTCCCCTGCGAATTCATTGGCGCAATTTCCAAAGTCAGCTTGAATTCTGTCTAAAATTGGTCTCAAAGCTTATTTGAGTTCGGGTCCTCCAGAAATTGTGTATCTGGGTTCCAGAAAAGGCTGGAGGGAGATTTAAACCGCAGGCCCGCCTCAGGCGGATCGAGGATTTAAATCGACCGGTAACGCGGCCTGGGAGCCAAAGACGCTATTTATGGATCGACCCTGGCTAATTTCTGGGCATTTTGAGCCCTCTCAGCGCAACGATATTTTTGAGGATCTCCACCGAGCCCCCCTGCAGGGTGTAGCTGGGCTGCCAGAGATAACAACCGGCCACATCGATATCCCAGGGTGCCCAGGGGCTCTTTTGCCGGATAAGGCTCTGCGGCCCCAGCACCCGGGTGGCGATGTCATTTAAACGCTGTTCCACCTGGGTGCAGTATGCTTTGCAGAGCGCTGCCTGGCTGGTCGGTTTCCGGCCCTGATCGATGATCCAGGCCGTCTGGTAACAGAGCAGTCGTCCTATTTGAAATTCAATTTCCAGCCGTGCCAGCGAATCCTTTATCCAGGCATAAAACTCCGGTTCCATATTTTGCGTGTGCATGGATTCGACGTGTCTCATCAATTGGTCATAGACGGGATAGTTCTGCATGATCCTTTCGATACCGGCCCGCTCGTAATCCACCTGGGCCATAATCTGTTTAAATCCGTCACCTTCCCGGCCCACCAGATATTTCTTGTGAACCCTGACATTGTCCAGAAACACCTCGTTAAACGAATGCTCACCGGCCATATTGATAATCGGTCTGACGCTGACGCCGGGCAAATGCATATCCAGAATAAATTCACTGTGGGCCGTGTGAGCCGGAATATCAGGATCGAAATTGGTTTTGGCCAGCAGCCAGCCGTACCCGGCCACATGGGCTTCGGATGACCACACCTTTTGACCGCTGATGATATAGTCGTCGCCATCCTTTTTGGCGCTGGTGGCAACGCCTGCCAGGTCCGAACCGGCATCCGGCTCGCTGAATAACAGGCAAAATATCATTCCCTCTGCGGCCTTGACGATCCGTGGCAAAAAAAAATCCTTTTGCCAGTCGGACCCAAAATGGATCAGAGCCGGGCCGACCTGACGGTCGGCCAGGAAATGATATCCAACAGGTGCCTGAACTTTGAAAAGCTCCTCGTTCATAATTGTTTTTTCGACATAGCTTCTCCCCTGCCCCCCGTACTCGCGCGGCCAGGTGAATCCGATCCAGCCTTTCGCCGCCATTTTCCGGGAAAATTCGATGTCCTGATCGGCAACCAGGCCCCTGCTTTGGATTTCGAAGGTCCCGGCTTTGAGCTCCCCGCCGACAAATCGGCGGACTTCCTGCCGGAACGCTTCCTGATCTTGGGTAAATCTGAATCTCATTATTCGTCCTTGCTGAACATCTGGCGCAGGTCTTTTTTCAGGATTTTGCCCGTCAGCGTCCGGGGTAATTCGTCGACAAAAGCGACTTTGCGCGGACGCTTATAGCCTGCCAGTTTATCCCGGCAGTAATCGATGACCTCCTCTTCGGTCAGTGCGGCCTCCGGAGCCTTGACAACGATGGCTAATCCAACCTCACCCCATTTCTCATCCGGTATGCCGATCACACCCACATCGGCCACCTGCTCCATACCCATAACCACATCTTCGACTTCAGCCGGGTAAACATTCTCGCCGCCACTGATGTACATGTCTTTGCGGCGGTCGACCAGGTAAAGAAAGCCTTCTTCGTCCAGATAACCGACATCCCCGGAATAAAGCCAGCCATCCACAATCGTTTTGGCCGTATCTTCAGGCCTGCGCCAATATGATTTGATGACTGTCGGGCTTTTGATGAGAACCTCACCTTTTTCTCCCTGGGGCACGTCATTGCCGGCTGTGTCCACAATACGCAAATCGGAATGAAAAAGCGGCTTGCCGCAGGAGCCCAATTTGCGGACGCTGTCTTCGGTGCGCAAGGCGGTCACGCCGGTAGCGGTTTCGGTCATGCCGTAGCCCTGGTTGAATTCCACACCTTTTTTGAGATATGTCTCGATCAGGGGTTTGGGGCATGGGGAGCCTCCGGCGATTAAAAACTGAATGCTGGAAAAATCCGTGGATTCGAATTCAGGCATCTGGCTCATGAAAAGAAACATCACCGGAATGCCGAACATGGTCGTAACGCGGTTTTCTTCGATCAGTTTCAAGGCCCCGACGGGGTCAAACATGCGCTGAAGAACGACTTTGTTGCCCTGGTATAAATTGGGGGTGGCCGAGGCATGCAATGCACCGATGTGGAACAGGGGCGCACTGCACAGCGTTACCGCCGGTGGGATCTGAACGTACATGTGTATCGCGTTGATGGCGTTCCACTGGGTCTGGCCTTGTCGGACCACTGCGCCCTTTGGGCGACCGGTAGTGCCGGAGGTATACATGATAAAATGGGGATCTTCCAGGTCCACCTCTACACCAAGGCGGGGTTCTTCATCGGAGCGGTCTTTTATCCATGATTCGAACTCCAGGTCCCCTGCCGCCCCACCCTCCATTTCGCAAACAAAGGACTTGACACAGGGAATATCTTGGCGCAAGAGATCCACGACAGGCAAAAATTCAGGAGAGTAAATGAGCATATCCGGTTCTGCGTCCTTGAGGATGAATTCCAGTTCGGGAGCCGCCAGTCGGAAGTTGAGCGGCACCATTATGGCACCGATCTTGGATAAAGCAAAAAGAATCTCCAAAAACACATTGCTGTTGGCCATCAGCGCCGCGACCCGGTCTCCCTTTTTTATTCCCGCCTCCTGGAAAGTGTGGGCCGCACGGTTGATGCGCCGGTTGAACCGGCCCTTGGTCAGCTCCAGATCGTTGTATTTGAGACAGGGCTCATCCGGATATCGCTGTGCCCATCTCGCCGTCCACTCGCCAATGTTCATTGCAACCTCCTTGGTGATTATTGATACCGATTCTTTGCTCTGAATTGGTCTGAAATAAAACAGGACCCGCAAAAATGCATGTATCTTCATTTTCTTTTTAAAGCAAATCTTTTCTTCGGGATGCGTACTGATATCATTTCGGTAATTTTGGCAGTTTTGTTTGACAACACCCTGCACCGCTACTATTATTTTTCTCGTTCGCATTTTGATCGTTTACAACCGACCCCTCTCAACTGTCACCCCTTCAATAACCGGGAAGCGAGATATGAGCCACACCATGAAAAAAAATCTTGTTTTTGCCGCCATTGTCTCGATATGGCTGCTGCCGGTGCTTTTACCGCAGATTCAGGCCCAGCAGACCGGGATTTCCCCTTCAACCGCAGCGCCAATGCCCGCTCTAACCTTAGAAGCGTTGAAATCCAGGCGTGCTGCAATCGAAGCGATGATGGGCATCGATACCGCGGCCAAAACCGAGAGTCTGAAATATATCGACCAGGCCATATCATCTTTAGAGCTGGCCGGCAGCATCAATCAAAGGTCGCGCGAACTCTCACAGCTTCTGCAGACAGCGTCCGAACGGTTAAAAATCCTGCAGGCCGAGCTGAAAAAGCCGTTTACAGCAGCCGAAAATGTCGAGGCGCGCGCGCCGCAAATGGACACCTTAAAACTCGAACAGCGAGCCAGCCAGAAAGAGGCCGAGCTTGCGACCGCTCAAACCCAGCTGCGAGAATGGAACGAGCGCCTGACGGCGGAAAAGGATGTAATAACTCAAGCCCCCGAGCAGCTTGCGACCGCGACCGCCCGGCTCAACGAAATTCAAACGAAGCTGCAAACCATAGCCGGCAGTGCCGAGTCAGACCTACGCAATCATTCCATGGCGCTGAGCCTTAAGTCCGAGCAGGAAAAACTGAACGCCGAAATCAAATTGATCGAGCAACGACAGCGCAGTTATAATCTGCTATCCGAATTGTTCAGCGCGGAACGGGACGTCGCCGAGAAAGTGGTGGAAGGCCGCGAGAAAATATTGAAAAGCTGGAAGGACGAAGTGCAGAAGCGACGCCAGCAGGAGGCCGCCCAGACACTGGAGGACGCCCAGGACGCTATCGTCACGTTTCCCCTGATGCCCAAGATTGTCCAGGATCAGTTTGACATCAACATTCAACTGAGTACCGAGCTGGAAAACCTTACCCGCGAAGAAACCGCCCTGGCGGAACAATATAAAGATCGTCAATCCCGTCTGCAAGCACTGCAAGAGGAGTTTGAAACAGCCAAAAAGAGAGTCGAATCCGCCGTGCTGACCGAGGCCATCGGCCTGGCGCTGCGCACGCAACGTCTGGACCTGCCCCGTGCCGATCAGTATTATACGGATTCCGATGCCCGCCGGATCAGAATGAGCGAAATCAGCGAAAAGCAGATCGCGCTGCATAAACTGCAGCGCGAACTTGCAGACCCCCGGGCCCTGGCAGATCGCGTGATCGGTTCGGTCAGCTTCCTCTCGGATGCAGACCGGAAGTCACTTGATCTGAAAATCCGGGAATTGGTGACCAATCGCCTCGGTATCATTAAAAAATTGGAACTCGGCTACGAGCGGACCTTCAAATTGATGCAGGATATTGAATTCACCGACCAAAAGCTGGTCAAAACTGCCGGGGATTTCGGTGAGCTGCTCGATCGCCATCTGCTCTGGATTCGCAGCTCCAAACCGGTCGGCATCGGCGATATCCAGAAGCTGCATGTATCCCTGGGATGGTTTCTGGAACCGGCTAACTGGAGCATTTTGTTGAAGGATACGCTCCGGTCATTTAGAAAAAGGACAGCCGCCTGGATTTTCGGTATGCTGATCGGCGTGTTTCTGATCGCCAGTCGCCGGTGGGCCCGCAAAAAACTGAAAAATATCGCTGAACGCGTCGAGCAGCAGACCGAAGATTCCTTCCTGCTCACGCTCAAAGCCCTGGGGTTGACGGTGTTGCTGGCCGCATTTTGGCCCTTTTTGCTGGGGTTTTCGGCAATACAATTGGTAGGCCTGCGCCAGGCAGACCTGTTCAGCGCAGGCATCGCCGGTGGTTTGATCTACGCCACCCGTCCCCTGGTCGTTATGGTCCTGTTTTACCATATCTGCCGCAAACAGGGTCTGGCACAAACACATTTTCTATGGGCGGAATCATCCCGCCGGACCCTGAAGCGCAATCTGGGCTGGATGATCCCGATCCTGACCGTGTTCTCGTTTTTCCTGGGCGCCATGCAAACCGCGGCCCAATTCGAATACAGCGATGCGCTCGCCAAATTTGCGCTCATGATTCAGGCTCTGGCCCTATCCATCTTTGCAGCGCGCACCCTGAGATTCAGGGGCGGCATCACATCGGTTTTGATTGAAAAAGACCCCCAAAGCTGGCTGTGCCGCCTGCGATACATCTGGTATCCCCTGCTCATCCTCTTGCCGCTTTTTATACTCTATCTGGCACTGACCGGGTATTTTTATTCGGCAGTCGAAATACGCCACCTGTTCCGCGATACCGTTGGGCTTATGCTGGCTTTGATTGTCTTCAAAGATCTGGTGCTGAGAGCACTGGTGCTGGCCCGCCGCAGAATTGCGTTAAAAAAGGCCATCGCCAATCAGGAGCTGGAACACGAATCGGCCACCGGCGGGGAAGCCGCTGCGGATGGCGACGGCGGCGAGCGGTCTGCGTCCATCGAAACCATCGTGGCGATGAGCCGGATCGATGAACAGACCCGTACGCTTTTGAGACTGGTTCTGTTCATCTTTGCTCTGGCAGGAATCTGGGCGATCTGGGAGCCCGTGTTTCCGGCATTCGGCATCCTGCAGGACATCCAGTTCTGGAGTTACAGCACGGTGGTCGACGGCGTTACAAAAACGGTTCCCATCACCCTGGCCAACATCGCCACGGCCGTCATTGTGGCCGTGATAACGATAATTGCCAGCCAAAATCTGCCGGGCCTGTTGGAGGTTATTTTACTGAATCGTTTGCCGATGGACCCCGGAGCGCGATATGCCTATTCAACCGTCTGCCGGTATGCGATAACCGTGATCGGAATCATTATTGCGTTCAACACGATCGGCATCAAATGGGCAAGTTTGCAGTGGCTGATTGCAGCCCTGGGTGTCGGTCTCGGTTTCGGGCTGCAGGAAATTGTGGCAAACTTTATCTGCGGCCTGATCGTTTTGTTCGAGCGGCCGTTCAGAGTCGGAGATACGGTCACCATCGGCGATGTCAGCGGTACCGTATCACGCATCCGTATCCGGGCAACGACTGTGGTCGACTGGGACCGCAAGGAGTTGATCGTCCCCAACAAGGAGTTTGTTGTCGGCCGCTTGATCAACTGGTCGCTTTCGGATAATTATATCCGGATTCGGATACCGGTCGGAATTGCCTACGGCTCCGATACCAAACTGGCCGAAGAGCTGCTCGTCAAGGCCGCCCGGAAAAATCCGCTTGTTCTGTCCGAACCCGCTCCGGATGCCGTCTTCAAAGGCTTTGGCGACAACAGTCTGAACTTTGAGCTGCGGGTATATATCAGCGGTATCGAAAACTGGTATCCGATGCTGCACGAATTGAATCTTACCATTGACAACACATTCAAGGCGGCGGGGGTGACGATCGCCTTTCCCCAGCGTGACGTGCATCTGGATGCAAGCGGACCGCTGGAGGTGCGGGTGGTTTCAGCGCCGCCGGGCTCCGAGGCCGGCCAGCGTTAGTCCGCGGCACGGGGAAAATCGAAAAGTTAAGCGAGCCGCTTCGATTTAAAGAGGCAGGGCGGTCTTTCCGGTATTGCGCTGATCCAAATTGCAGTTGCCTTCCAACCTTCCCGTGTTACCAAAAGATCCGGTTTAACATCACCACTCCAATTTAAGCTGTCATCGGCTTTATCAACGGCCGGTGCCGGGTGGCAGGACCCATGGCAGAGCGCACTCCTCGATGGGCCCCTATAAACGGGATTGAATAAAGATTCACTATAGTGAACATAAATGGCGGGATTCCAAATCGCTCACCCCGGTTGGCCAAATAATTGAAACCGGTTGTCAATTTATAGAATATATAGTAAAAATTCATTAATATATTTAAAATATCACCATGATTTTTCTTGACAAACAAATTTCGAATGGTAATATGTTCACCAATATTGTTCATATTGGTGAACGACTTTAATGCGGCCATAAACTTCAGTTCCTCGGCATTTCAGTCTGGAGTTCGAAGGAGCTCAAGAAATGAAACCAAACAAGGTAATGGAAGGCCCCCGAGACGGTGAGATTCGATGCCAGGCGTGTTTTACCCGGTTCAGGCCGAAGCGGGGTGCCGGACGGGCAAAATGTCCACAGTGTGACATCGAATGGCGACTTTCCTGGCCATACCCCAAAACTGCCAAAATCAGAGGGCCCGTATGGGAGTCGTATCCGGCACCCTCTGATGAAAAAACATTTCTGGGTATCTGGAATAGTTAAGCACCAGACCTGCGTCAAACCGAGTTTGCAAAGGGATAATGGATGGCTTTAAACCGCAAGATTGCCTACATCGATCTTGATGCGGAAACAGTAAAATTAGAGCCGATTCCGCCGCAATGGCGGCGGAAATTTATCGGCGGTCGCGGAATGGACGCCTATCTGCTCTACACGAACACCCCCAGAGGATGTGATCCGCTTGGCCCTGACAATGCCCTCATTATCAGTGCGGGTATATTGGGCGGTACGCTGGCGTCGTCAGCGTCAAGGACCCATATTGCGGCCAAATCACCGCTGACAAACCTATTCGGCTCAGCAAGCATGGGCGGATTTTTTGCCCCCGAGATGCGCTGGGCCGGTATCGATCATTTTGTCATTCATGGCAAGGCGAATCGTCCCGTCTATATCTATGCCCATGATGGCGAGGTTGAAATCAGAGATGCGGATAACTTTTGGGGTGCCGGGGTTTA
>Ga0209536_100010251_pt1 | contig 13840 bp, 14 predicted proteins | sample DeeMarSeWOR28_12_FD_187461 | JGI IMG/M metagenome (GOLD analysis project Ga0209536, IMG submission 187461) | Marine sediment microbial communities from White Oak River estuary, North Carolina - WOR-2-8_12 (SPAdes) (version 2) | ecosystem: Environmental > Aquatic > Marine > Intertidal zone >...
CGGCGCTTATGTGGTCGTCAGCCGCCTCTATCGCCTCCAGTATCATCATTCGCTGAGGTGTCAAGCGGTAACCATGACGGCTCAATTTGTTGACTATATCACCACTATAATCCATCGGCCCAAATATTCTTTTATCATATCGGATAACAGCATCAATTGCAACCCATTGTAGTTGCAATCACTCTCAATAAAGTTGACTAGGATTTATCCCGACTGTCAAGCATTATGGTTACTGGACCGTCGTTATTTAGTTCCACCTGCATATACTGCTGGAAGCGTCCACAGGCAATCCTCAAGCCGGTTGAGCGTGCCTTCTCAACAAAATTTTTAAACAATTCTTCTGCTTTCTCTGGTGGCGCTGCGTTGATGAAGCTAGGCCTTCTTCCCCTTCTGGTATCAGCCAGTAAGGTAAACTGACTTACCAGCAGTAATTCCCCACTGATATCAAGCGCTGAAAGGTTAAATTTGCCAGTTGCATCAGAGAAAATGCGTTGATTTACGATTTTTTGCGTAAGATAGTCTATATCCCTTTCGGTGTCATCGATGGCTATACCAACAAAAACAACCAGCCCGATGCCTATACTACCCACTTCTTTACCGGCAATACTAACCCGAGCAGAATTTACCCGCTGGAGTAATGCTTTCATATATTTTCCTCTCTGTCAGCTTTTCGGCAGCATTCTAACGCAACCCTAATTCTTAGGCAAATGAATACTAAAAATAAAAAATGTTTTCATATAGACTCTGCCTGACGGGCAAATTTATTCCTGGACTTCACCTGAAAAAGAGAGTAGAATTAACATATAATTCATGAACAGATAATGTAATGTTGCTTAATGACATCGAGGCGCAAGACATCGGCTTATTTTCAACCGATGTCTTATATTTTTAAGGAGGTAGGCTAATGCAGTCAAGTCTAATCGGTAAGATTGAAAAAGCAAAACGTTATGCTCAAGAGACGGAGCGCATTACCTTTAACGAGTTTTCAGCCAGCATCCGTGGTGATAACGACAGCCACGTTACCGGATATAAGGGCAATAAATGGCACTGCACCTGTGACTTCTTCTCTCACTGGGGGTTGTGCAGTCACACTATGACAATGGAAAAGGTATTGGGTGGAATGCTACCAGCAGAAGCCCTCACTACCAAATTCGAAAACGGCAACTAAGTCAGCCTTCATCATCCTTAACCCATACCTAAATACTCAACAGCTTCACCGGCAACAAAAAGGGAGCCGATAATACATATAATATCCCTTTCTCCAGCCTCTGAAAATGCCAGTGATATGGCTTCTGGTACCGAATCAGTGACACTGGCTTCGAGTCCGTATCTATCAAATTCAGCCGCGATAGAACTTGGCGACATAGCTCTCGGATGCCGGGAGCGAGTGACTATGACCTTGTTAAAAAGTAGGAATAACTCGGAAACAATACTGGCAATATCTTTATCGGCGGATGTTCCAATAATTAATATTGCCCTTTCAAGAGGATTCTTGTTCTTTTGAAAACCGATGCAGTTTCTTTTATAGCTGGCCAGTGATAAATTAAACTGGTGAATTGAGGCTTGATTGTGGGCGCCATCAATAACTACTAGGGGCTTCTGCTTGATAACCTGAAATCGCCCTGGCCATCTTACCTTCTCTAGGCCTGTTACGATGTTCTCATGGGTGATATTTGTCCCATTTTCAACCAGAGCCTCGAGGGTTGCCACCGTCGCTGCTGCATTTTCCTGTTGGCAACCACCCAGTAGAGGTAGAGCAATACGATATTTTTTCAGCCTACCGTTAATTTCGATCAACTGCGTATTAGATTCAAAGCCAAGACCCCTCCAGGAAACGTCTTTGCCAACCCGGATAAGCCTGGCTTTGCTCACGAGACACTTCTTTTCTATTACACTTGCGGCTTCACTTGGTTGGGGTGAACTCACCACAACCGAACCGGTTTTAATAATACCCGCTTTTTCGGTGGCTATTGTCATCAGTGAATTGCCCAGTACGTCCACATGGTCAAAGCCGATCGTGGTAATAACACAGATCTCTGGTTGTACGACATTGGTGGCATCCAGCCGTCCCCCCAATCCAGTCTCAATAACCTGAAAGTCAACTTGACAGTGAGAAAAATAGAGGAATGCCAGCGTCGTTAGCAATTCAAAGGTGGTGAGTTTGCCGTATTTGGCCTCTTGATTTACAACCTCAACTACCGGCTTGAGGCAATCTACAAGATCAACTATTGCTATTTTGGAAATAAATTTACTATCGATACGGTATCTTTCTCTCAGGTCGATGAGGTGAGGTGAAGTATAAAGACCAGTCTTATAACCAGCGACACTAAGTGCCGAGGCTATCATGGCAGCGGTGCTACCTTTGCCCTTGGTGCCTGCTATATGAATAGTTCTGACTTTAAGATGGGGATTGTCAAAGTGTTTCAACAGCTCATGCATGCGACGCAGGTCGAAGTAGGATATATTGCGGGGTTGTTGCATCGTCTCGTAGTCTATAAAACTATATAGGTAGTCCAGTGCTTTTTGATATTGAGAATCTAGCAAAATTACCCCTTCAAACGACGGGAGTTCCTTTTTTAATTAAACACAGCCCGTGTTATTTTCTAAAGAAAAAACAGCGCCGGATTGCCATCAGGAGCCATATAATCCTATTTTTCTTTATTTCCTGCTGATACTCGAGGCACCAGAAGTTTCAAGATCACCCAAGATCGGTTCGCCGATATAGTAGAGGTGGGATGCACCAGAAAGGTCAGCATTCAGGGTGCCGTCCATATTTACTTTACCGTTGCTGGCACCGCTAAATGCCACTCTGACATCACCAACGGGTAAATCTTCGAGATCTAGACTACTAGCGCCAGAAACATCGGCAATTAGGTTATCGGCTAAGCCGGATAGGACAACCGAGCTGGCGCCGGATACATCGAACCTAACTCTACCACCGGCTGTTATACTTCCTCTGAGTCTGCTGGCACCGGAGATTTTAAAATCTACATCAGCAGCTGCCATATCGGACATTTCAAGAGAGCTAGCTCCAGAAAGTTCAACGGTTAAAGGATTTACTGAATCGAATCCGCCCACGGTACCACTAGTCGCCCCCGAAAAACCTAGTTTGCCAAGTTCGGGCATGGTGATCTCCACTCTAGCAGTATAGGAAAAATAACTGTAACCCGACTTCAGCCCTATTTCAAACGTATTACCCGACTTGGAGGTGCTTAGATAGTCAAATAGATTATCATCCATTGTTATGACAACGTTGAATGAATCAGACCGCCACACCTTGACTTCAAAGGCGCTACCTACCTCTAGGCGGGTAAAGTCACCGTAGTTAAATTTCCTAGTCTCCAAGTCACCAGATCCTCTTATGGCACCGAAACAACCTACTACCATCAAGGCTACGAGTAAAACGGCAAACATCACCATTAAAGCCTTTTTCATATTCCCTCCGGGAATCAATTAATAGTACTCCCGCCATAATAATTAACTACTTTATAGAAGTCAATACCGCATGGAACTGGAGGCATATAACTTGACGCCCATATGCGACGGCTGATAATATCAGCTGCAAAGCGAGTAAAATGGTATTTATTGATAAGCTGCTAAATGCTAGTAGACAGAACGACAGTCTTGTCTGTATCGGGTTGGATCCTGACACGAAATCAATACCAGACGGGGTGGATATCTTTGAGTTCAATAAAGCAATTATTGATAGCACCGCCGACTTAGTCTGTGCCTACAAGCTCAATTTTGCTTTTTACGAAGCTTTCGGTGTTGAGGGTTTTGATACCTTAAAGCGCACAGTAGATTATATTCCTAATGACATACCAACGATAGGCGATGCTAAGCGTGGCGATATCGGCAATACGGCAAAGGCTTACGCCGACGCCATCTTCTCCAAGCTAAACTTTGACGCTGCTACTGTCAATCCCTACCTGGGCTTTGACTCCATAGAGCCATTCATAAAGTATAAGAATAGGGGGGTATTTATACTTTGCCGCACATCCAACCCGGGTTCGGCCGATTTCCAAAGCCTCAGCTGTCAACAGGAAGGCCGGAATTCATACCTCTTCGAACTGGTAGCCACCAAAGCCAGCCTTTGGGATAAGTACGGAAACATTGGGCTAGTTGTAGGAGCCACCCATCCGCAGGAACTGAAGACAATCAGAGAAAACTTCCCTAGTATGCTCCTGTTAATACCTGGCATCGGCGCTCAGGGGGGAGACCTAGAGAAAGCAATCCTTTACGGTATTGACGCTAGTGGTGAAAAGACGGTTATTAACTCATCACGACAGATTATATTTGCCTCAAAGGACAGTAGTTTTGCCTCTGCAGCTCGCAAAGCAGCCATCGAACTGCGTGACCGTATAAATTACTATCGCAAAAAGCCAATGTAATCCTGCCGGAAAGAAAATAAATCATGGTATTGGAGTTCAAGCTGGGTGATGTCTTCCATTTAAAAAAGAGGCACCCTTGTGGTAGTTATCAATGGCAGGTAATCAGATTGGGTGCCGATATTGGCATTAGATGCCTAAAGTGCCAGCGTCGTGTGTTGCTGGAGAGAAGTGTTTTAGAGCGTAGGATAAAAACCTTCATTTCCAGGGTAGAATAATAACTCATCCTATCATGTATATAAACCGGGATACGATTTCTGTCTCTATAAACCACCCAATATTAGACAGATGAGGTAGATTACTCCAGATCCTCATATTTAACATTAATCGTTATGCCGGCAAGTGGTTTTATTGTTGCCTTGTTTTCATCGCTAAAAATAACTGATTTATCTATATCGATTTTAAAGATAATGGTCGTTGTATTTTCCGAATATACTACGAACGACGCCATGAAAATAAATGGATCATTGGGTGTTACGTGCATCTTGGTATCGCTATTTAGGATAACATCCAGTTCTTCTATAACCATAACAATCTTGTCGTAACTGGTAGCTGCCACATTAGCAAAAGCCAGAAACTGGTGCTTGCCAGGTTTCTGAAGAAGATCAAGGGGACTGCCAGTGACATATAAATTTATCCATTCGTCCTGTTCACTCTCATTTTCCGGGGTAAAATCACTACTGAAAACTTTTATTTCGGTTACTCTCGCTTCTATGCTAGATATTTCAATTTCCTCTGAACCAGAGGTGTCTCCTTCGACTATATTAGTTATTATCATCACTTCAATAGTACCGGGTTTTATCTCGGCAGGTGTGCAGTTTATTGCTGGTAATAACAAAGTAACCAGTGCTAATATCACACTAAGGGTAATTGATTTCAAGCCGGTTCCTCCTTCTGCAAATCAATTATAATATACAAATCTAAATATATAAATACCATTATATTTGAAGCATGATTTCAAGTAATTGATTTATGGTATAATCCCGATAGTTCAGGATAAGGAGATTAAATATGTGGGAGTGGTTTACTGAAAACAGTATTTGGTTTTTGAGTGCATCCGCTATTGGTTTAACCATTCTTATAGTCATAAGGAATAGGTTCAAAGATAGAATGGCCAGATTAAAACCGGAGCAAGATAATAGTAGCAGAAACCGGATCATAAAACGCTCTTTTCTGGTTCTAATGGGCATTTTACTGGTGATTATAGTAACCGCAGTAGTGGCGGTTATTCTCTCAAGCGAGGGTGCCAATGCCATTATTGATGCAGAGGCTATACAAAAATGGCTACTCACGGATGGAATCGTGGTTGTGGCCTATATTATAATCGCATACTTCATCTATCGGCTGGTGAAGTTGTTTTTACCCCGGTTTGTGATCGCTTACGTAAAAGCTCAAGGTAAAGGGCGCCATTCAAAATCATGGTTCGAGAAGAGATCGCAAACTTTAAGCAATATGCTCACCTGGGGTTTTGGTTTTGTTATAGGCGTAATACTCCTATTTATGATACTTTCCAAACTTGGTTTGGACATCACACCCCTCCTAGCCAGTGCTGGTGTTGCCGGTATAGCTATCGGTTTTGGTGCTCAGAGTCTGATCAAGGATTTTGTTTCTGGGACCTTCATCCTGCTTGAAGATCAGTTCAACAAGGGAGACGTGATAAGTATCGCCGGTGTAGCTGGTATTGTTGAAGAGGTAAATCTCCGGCGTACGGTGCTCCGTGACCTCGATGGTATTTTGCACACCATACCCAATGGTGAAATCACTACCGCCAGTAATTATACTCGGGATTGGTCCAGGGTAAAACTAGATATCTCTGTCGGTTACAATGAGGATATGGACCATGTGTTTGCTGTAATAAATAGGGTTGGCAAGGAGATGACTGAGGATAAATACTTTAAAACGCTCATTAAAACACCACCTCAGGTGCTTAGGGTGCAGAAATTCGGTGATTCGGGTATAGATATCAGAATATTGGGTGATGTACGCCCACAAACACAATGGGAAGTCACAGGTGAACTACGGAAAAGGCTTAAAAAAGCCTTTGATGATGAAGGTATTGAGATACCGTGGCCACACGTAAAACTTTATTTTGGTGAAAGCCAGCAGGGTATTACCACTACCTGCAAAGCATGCTCTAATCCCAATCTGGTTGGCAGCAAGTTCTGCTCTAGCTGCGGAGCTAAGCTTTAAGGTGAAGGGGTGATGCTAAAGGTATTGGGCATCGGCAGCAACCCACACGAAGGTGGCAAATCAGCTCAAATTGACCAAATAAAACGCACAACCAGCTAAATTTGTATTAAATTCGATAACTAGCTATAATCCTTTCAAAAAAGAGGGGTATAGGATGCCATCATTTGCCTATTTTCACAACCGTTTCGTTCCACTTGCCGAAGCCAAGATAGGTGTTATGACGCATGCTCTACACTATGGTACGGCTGTTTTTGAAGGAATAAGGGGGAACTGGAATAGCCATCATCAGCAAATCTATATCTTTCGCCTCAAAGAACACTACCAGCGACTGGAGGATGGTAGCCACCTACTGAGGATGAACTTGCCTTACTCCATTGATGCGCTTTGCCGTATCACAGTCGAGCTGGTTCAGAAATGCGGCTTTGAGGAGGATATTTACATTCGACCCTTGGTTTATAAAAGTTCAGAGGCGCTGGGAGTACGCCTCCATGACCTTGATAACGATTTTCTTGTGTTTGCCATACCCTGGGGACGATATCTAGATATGGAAGCCTGTCGCTGTAGAATATCATCATGGCGGCGACCGGCGGATAATGTAATCCCACCACGAGCTAAGATCACAGGATTATACGTTAACAACGCCTTCACTAAAACAGAGGCCATGGATAGAGGCTTCGACGAGGGAATTATGTTATCTCCCCAAGGCCACGTTTCCGAAGGTAGCGGCGAGAACATCTTTCTAGTAAAAGACGGAAAGCTTATTACTCCACCCATAAATGACAGCATCCTTATCGGCATAACCCGGGATACGGCAATAAAGCTGGCCAAAAATGAACTGGGCATGGAGACAATCGAAAGACCTATAGAGCCGAAAGAGTTGTTTGCCGCAGACGAGTGCTTCCTAACGGGTACAGCTGCTCATATAACTCCCGTCGCTGAAATCGACAACCGGAAAATCGGCAACGGTAGGGTTGGTAAGGTTGCCAGCAAGCTACAAACACTGTATTTTGAAGTTATCAGAGGTAACAACCAAAAATATCTCAACTGGTGTACACCTGCCTATCAGAAGTAAGCAATTTTAATCCGGAGGTCCAAATGAACGAAGCAATTGCGATTATCGTTGGTTATCTTCTAGGTTCCGTCCCTGCAGCGTTTATAGTCACCCGTATTGTCAAGGGCAGAGATATCCGTCGCTTAGGGGGAGGTAATGTCGGCGGTTTAAATGTCTTCCGCGAGGTCGGGCTTGTACCAGCACTCACAGTAGGGTTAATTGACTTAAGCAAAGGGGCGGCGGCAGTAGCAATAGCAAAATGGGGGCTAAATGTTGCTGATGCCTATGTCCTACTTGCCGGACTTGCTTCCGTCATCGGCCATAACTGGATGATATGGTTGAAGTTTAGCGGTGGTAAAGGAATGGGAGCTACCATGGGTGCCTTACTTGTTTTACTACCCTTATACGGCTATTCACTTCAGCTCGGCATCTTTTTTGCTGTAATAATTATTCCGCTGGTAATTACCCGTAATGTAGCGCTATCTATGTTTTTAGGTCTTGCATCACTGCCTATTCTTGTTTGGTTTGGCACACACTCGGGTTATGCAACAATTATCTCTGTGGCGTTGCTACTGATAATAGTGGTCAAGTTCTTACCCACAGCAATCACCGCTCTGAGAAAATCCGGGGCGGGCGCCTTAGGAATCGACCGCTGGCAAAGAAATAAGAAGGCAAGCTAGAGACTGGTCTTTCTTGATTGATCTATTTGCAGAGATTTTAGCAGGCAGTTAACCTGGCAACCCGCTTCTAGTGCCGTGGTGAAGCTATAGGCTTCTTCAAGTAGCTGGCCGATAGCAAAGCTACCGTGGCCATGCACCATAACAATGCGATGCTCTTTGAGTGCTTGTGCGATGATATTTGCCAAGCCACCGGGCCTTACTTCCATATTCCAGCCAATAACCGGAACACGGCCGATTACCGGTAACCACTCATTGGTAGGAATAATCTCCATCTCGGTTAATGACAGGGCTATAGCATGAGGCGGATGGACATGAACAATAGCCTGCGCTGATGTTTGTTGAAAGATCGCTCGATGGACGGGCAGCTCAACCGAAGCTAGAGGAGTTGCACGGTTATTTTTACATATCCCAGTTTCAATTAAGTCATTTTCTTCGAGGCAATTTAGTTGGCTACCACGACGGGTTATCACGATATTCTCTCCCATTCTTACGCTCAAATTGCCACTATGTGAAGATACTAGACCTCGGCTGAAGAGATCGCGCCCTACTGACTGAAACTGAAATAGTATCAATATGCTACCTTAAGTATAAATAGCGTTGTTATTTAATACCAGCGTAATATGTCAGTAGTTTATACTTACTGCCGAAGAAAAGCAAATAAATCTACGATAGTCGCCGTATGACAGCTATTACCTTGCCCTGGATTTCGACATTGGCAGGATCAATGAACAAAGGTTTCATTTGGCTATTTGCCGGTTGGAGGCGAATTGTATCAGCTTCAGCGTAAAATTTCTTTAGAGTCACCTCCATTTCCGATTTAAGCCATACTGCTGCCATTTCCCCATTTTCAACCGTGTTTACGTTCTGCAATATTACGATATCACCGTCGTTTATCAGTGCATCCATCATTGATGAGCCCTTAACCCTTAAGGCATAGATGCCTTCCCTATCACTGACTAAATCTTCGGTAACCTCAAGAGTATCAGAGGAGGCAGTACTGTTCCAATTATCATCATTCGGTACCGGTATCGGTTCACCTGCAGCTATCGTGCCTATGATGGGGATATTGAGCTTATAGACAGCGTTACGATCCGTCAGTTCTATACCTCGTGATACCTCACGGTGTCGGTGGAGATAGCCCCTTTTCTCCAATATCTTTAGATTGTAGTCAGCAACGGAGGTTGAACTTAGACTGCAGCTGGCGACTACATCTCTAATGCTAGGTGGGTAACCCCTTTCCAGCCAGAAATTACGAATATAATTAATGATTTTTTGCTGCTTTGGCGAAATCTCCTTCTGTTTCACTTTTATAGTCATACTCTGAAGAACATATGTTCTACTATTTTAAAACAGGTTTTGCTCTTTGTCAATAGATTTAGGGGTAAAAAAATAATTAGCCGCCGATTCGTCGGCAGCTTTTGACAGTATTAAATTATAATCGAAAAGTGATTACTCAGCTACTTGTTCAGCCTTGGCTTGGTTCAATTTTTTCAACAGCCGTGATTTGCGCCGAGCAGCGTTATTGGAATGAATAATTCCCTTATCAGCCACTTTATCAAGAGATCTAACGGCAATCGCTACTCCACCTTCAGCCTCTTTAATTTTTCCGGAGAAGATGAGTTCCTCAGCCTTTTTTATAAGCGTTTTACCCTGGCTACGAGCTGATTTATTCCGCAATCGCTTCCGCTGGTTCACACGGACCTGCTTTTGCGCCGATTTCGTATTTGGCAAGTAATTACCTCCTTGTCAACCCTATGTATTATACAGCAATCCCTTGGGATATACAAAGATAAGACTAGTAAGCAGCGCAAATATCACTAATTCTCGCTAGGCTGGTGGTCTCTATTTCACGGTAGCGTCATCCCCCACTCGAAAAACACTGCTTACGCCCCGTATTCCTCCAATCCTGGTCAGTAATCGGCTCAACTGAGCCAGCCCCCTTGTCTCTAGAGTAAGGTGCAGAGAGGTAGTTCGATCATTGTGTTCAATAACAGTCATGTTAGCAATATTCACCTTCTCTTCGGCGACTAAAGTGGAGATGTCACGCACCAGCCCGACTCTGTCCAAAGCTTCTATCTGAATGCTTACGGGATATTGAGAATCCGGCTTCCCCCACTCTACTTTTATTAGCCTCTCCTTTTCCTCTTCATTGACGATATTGTAGCAATCACAACGGTGCACAGTTATCCCCCGGCTACGTGTAACATATCCAACTATATTATCGCCGGGAACGGGGTGACAGCAACCAGCTAGATTTGTTAACAAATCACCTACGCCTAATACCTGAACGGTTGACTTCGGTGGTTTTGGCGGCGATAAATCAATAACCGGTCTCGGTTGCTCCTGCTGCGCTGCTAGCTTTAAAGCAATATGATGAACACTTATGCCTCCATAACCAATAGCTGCCAAGAAATCGTCAACATTTGAATACTTGAACAGTTCTGCTAACTTTTCCCGATTACTGAACTGTAAGCCCAGTTGTTTAAGCTCCTTTTCAAGTAGCTCTCTTCCATGCTCTATATTCTCCGTACGTTCCTGTTTCTTAAACCACTGGCGTATTTTCTCCTTTGCATGAGATGTCTTTATATATCCCAAATGGGGATTCAACCAATCCAGCGTTGGACCTTTCTCGCGTTTAGTGGTGAGAATCTCAACAACATCACCATTGTGAAGCTGATAATCAAGTGGTACCATCCTGCCGTTAACTTTAGCACCGATACAACGATGCCCCAGCTCAGTATGTATTCGATAGGCAAAGTCAAGAGGGGTCGCTCCTTTCGGTAAATCCTTTATTTCGCCCTTTGGGCTGAACACAAAAACCTGATCAATAAAAATATCGGTCTTAACCGATTCCAAAAACTCCTCGGCACCACTAAGTTCACGGTGCCAGTCAATCAGCTGCCGCAGCCAACCTACCCTCTCTTCGAAGCGTATGTCCCCTTTGTTACCCCCTTTATATCGCCAATGAGCGGCCACTCCATATTCAGCAATATGATGCATATCCCTAGTGCGAATCTGGACTTCCAAAGGGGTTGTTCCCAGACACATAACCGCTGTGTGTAGCGCCTGGTAGCCATTCGGCTTGGGATTAGCAATATAATCATCAAAGGTACCGGGGAGCGGATGCCACAGGCTGTGAACGATACCGACAGCGTTATAGCAATCCGGTAATGTATCAACAAGCACCCGCAGGGCGAGAAGGTCGTATATATCATTAAAATGCTTGCCTTGAGCTGTATACTTCTCCATCTTGTGGTGTATACTATACAGATGCTTAGGCCTACCCAATATCTCAGCTTTCAGTTTTACCTTGTCAAATTCCTCTCTCAGAATTGTTATTATCTTTTCTATGAAATCTTCCCGCTCGATTCGTCTGGTAGCAACTAAATTTACTAACCGGTTATATTTTCTGGGTTCAAGATAGTAAAATGCCAAGTCTTCCAGTTGCCATTTGAGTTCCCATATACCCAGGCGATGTGCTAACGGAGCGTATATTTCAAGTGTCTCGCGTGAGATACTTCGCCGACGTTCTGGAGACAGTGCATCCAAGGTACGCATATTGTGCAACCTGTCAGCTAATTTTATAAAGACAACACGCAGATCTTCAGCCATAGCCACCAGCATTTTCCTTAGACTCTCCGCCTGTTGCCTAGAAGCTATCCCACCTCGTCTTACCGTCCCCGAGGGAACCTGTAAGGATAGGCGTCCCAATTTGGTAGTGCCATCCACTAGCTTCGCTACCTCAGCACCGAATTTACCCTCAATCTGCGAGACTGGGACATTGCAATCCTCGGTAACATCATGCAACAGGGCAGCTACCAGAGAACTAGCATCAAGCTGGAACTCAGCTAGGGTTAAGGCAACCTGAAGTGGATGCTCAAGGTAAGGCCCACCTGACTTTCGCACTTGTCCCTTATGAGCCTTGAGGGCAAACCGGTAAGCCTCTTCAACCAAAGTCAGTTTCTCTGGTGTGAGATACTGACCAGCCTTTTCCAATAATAAACCAACGGATGTCATATATCACCAAAAACCAGGCCTAATTTTTTAGTATAATGCAATACCAATAGCTTGGCAAAGTGGTTACAGTCTTTACAAACAGAACCAAAATGGGTTATTCTAGCCTAAAACAGGAGTTGGCGTGTACCAAGCACCACGTGGAACGGTCGATATATTACCTGCAGAGCAAGCTTACTGGTTTTATATTGGTGAGAAGGCAGCTCAAACCTGCCAGCTATATGGTTATGAACGCATCGATACTCCCACCTTTGAAAACACCAACCTCTTCTCCCGTAGTATCGGCGAAAAAACAGATATCGTCGAAAAAGAGATGTATTCTTTTGAAGACAAGGGCGGTAATCAGATAACATTGCGTCCAGAAGGGACAGCACCCGTTTGCCGTGCCTACATTGAACACGGCATGCAGAATCAACCTCAACCCATAAAGCTGTACTACACAACCCCCCTTTTCCGCTATGAGAGACCACAGGCTGGCAGGTATCGTCAACACCACCAGTTCGGCTATGAGGCGATCGGTGAAAACGACCCCACTCTTGACGCCGAAGTTATCGATATGGCATGGTTTTTTTTCAAATCGCTGGGGCTTAGTAAACTGAAACTACTACTCAACAGCATTGGTTGCCGTAAATGCCGCCCAGAGTATCTAACAAATCTGCGACAATACTATCACAGCTACCGTAACAAGCTGTGTGTAAACTGCAAAGTGCGTCTAGTCAAGAATACACTGAGATTGCTTGATTGTAAAAAAGAGACATGCCTTCAATTTGCTGCTTCCGCTCCCAAGAGCATTGATTATCTCTGTCATGAATGTCAAGAGCATTTCAGGGTATTAAGAAAATATTTGCACCAGCTAGAACTACCCTTTTCAGTGAATCACTGTCTCGTTAGAGGACTAGATTATTACACTAGGACCGTCTTTGAGATACAACCGCAGACAGGAGGCGCTCAGAGCACAATTGGTGGTGGTGGCCGGTATGATGACCTCATAGAAGAGTTGGGTGGGAGGCCAACACCAGCTTTGGGTTTCGCTTCAGGTATAGAGAGAATCATCCTCAATCTTAAGAAACAAAACGTAGTTGTTCCACCTATTCAACAGCCACAAGTCTACATTGCCCACACTAGCGATAGGGTCAAAAATGAAGTCATAAAAATAGCATCCAGCCTAAGAAGGGCAAGCATAGGAGCATTCCAAGCTTCAGGCTCGAAGAGTCTTAAAGCTCAGTTGAGACAAGCAAACAACGTCGGCGTCCTTTACGTGATCATAATCGGTGATGAAGAAATCAAAACAGGAGCAGCAATACTTCGTAATATGACCACTGCCGAGCAGGATAGAGTCACTATAGCCGAGTTGCCGGATAAATTGTTATGTCAGCTTCAATAGCTTTACCTGACGCCTGAAATATGCTATAATTTATCAAATGGATCTTTGTAAAAAGCTAGGGGTGGCAATTAATATGCCAACCCCTTCTTTTACCCTAACCAACTGTTACAAAATCTCTTTTCCAATTAAATTT
>Ga0209536_100010252_pt1 | contig 13839 bp, 10 predicted proteins | sample DeeMarSeWOR28_12_FD_187461 | JGI IMG/M metagenome (GOLD analysis project Ga0209536, IMG submission 187461) | Marine sediment microbial communities from White Oak River estuary, North Carolina - WOR-2-8_12 (SPAdes) (version 2) | ecosystem: Environmental > Aquatic > Marine > Intertidal zone >...
AGTCGAATTTTCTGAGGACGGCGTATTCATCCGGGTACTTGCTCATTGCTACTCCTCCTTAAAGAAAGAATTCGGCTGGATCTCATTTGCCCTCACCGACCGGGAATCAGGCAATAATGGAAGTGGAATGCACGGTAGCAAAACCGGGCTCTGCCAACACCATTTCAGCCATCGGCAATCCGGTTTCCAGTGCAACGTTGAATACCGCAGTATGAACCAGCTCTGCTGGCCGCGCTGTCCAAATCCTTTTCAACCATACCGAACAGACCGGAAACGGGCTTACCTGTAAACGCCGTATTCTCTGATGGCTGCCATCATGGCCTTCAGGTTTTCCAGCTTGGGATTTTCCGCTATACAGCCTGCAGCTATGATGTATCCGCCGCCTTTCCCGCAGGTCTCGATAAGCTTCCGGCAGTAATCTTTTACCTCCACTGGAGAACCGGTAACCATGAGAGACGAGGGAATATTCCCCTGAATGGCGAATTTGTCGCCCAGGATCTTCTTGGCCAAAGCCATGTCGGTCTGATCAAACCACCAGATAACGCTCCCCTTCGGGAAATCACTTTTGATTGTTTTAAGGCGCGTATTGTAACCCCCTTCAGCGAACATCATACAAATGAGGCCCTCATTGATGAGAGCGTCCATGACTTTTTTAAGAGAGGGCCAATAGAATTTTTCATATTGTTGCGGAGACATCCATCCGTCGGCGCCTTTATGGAGAGGGAAACCAACAGTGACGGCATTGTAAACCATCGGATTGTGCAGAATCGAATGGATGATTATGTCCGTCATAATGTCGATTGCCTTGAGAAGCTTGTCGCCGTTGCGGAACATATCCATCATGATGCTTTTCGTTCCCCGGAGCGTGTCGCCTATTGCATCGAACGGGGCGAAACTCAGAACTCCCATTGCCAACCATGACGGGAATCCATGGGCGGCGCCCGAAACCATAGATTGGGCCATTATCGCGTTTCTTTTTTGAAGATCCTTCCCTGCGTCGATCATTTTTTGAAGCGTTTCCAGCACTTGTGGCTGGGCCAGCGCCATGAGCTGCCCGGTCGGAATCTCTAAAATATCGGTCAGCGGAGGCAAATAGCGAAAACTTTCGAAGGCGCCGAAAACCCTGGGCAAATATATTCTCAGCCAGAAATCGGAAGGATCCCTGAAAAAGTCTTCATACTCCTCCAGCTTCATGTATTCGCCTTCAACGAACTGGTAGTTCGGAGCATCGATCGAAAGGCCATGGCCCGGAAATGCGTAAAGCTTGTAATCAAGGATCTCCATCGCTTTACCCGGTGCAGCAAAGGGCGCGGCATAGTATTCCAACTCGTCTGAATATTTTTTGTTAAAAGCTTTACAAGCTTCGATGGCTTTTTTGATGTCGTACATGGCCGTATGCATGCTCACGCCGTGCAGGATGTTAGGGAGTTCACCGACAGGCAGGTTGACCGGTACCCGGTCCGGCTCTTTTACATTGAACGCATCAACATATCTCTGAGCCCTGATCTTGTATGCCTTCTCCGCTTCGGGACTGACAAATTTTATATCGGTGGGATTAAGAAACCGGTTCAGACGGTATTCTCGTTTTTGTGCCGGGTTGAGTTGAGCCCAGTCAGCAGGATAACCGTTCATTATTTTCTCTCCAGTTTTAAAAATCCTAATGGAAGTATGGTTCTATACACGCATTTGAATAGATTACAGGATTAAATGGCTTATAAAATCCACTAAAAAATCACGATTGGGCTGTATTTTGAATTTTCAGGCCAGAATTATTATTAAAATCCTTACTAAATCAGTACAGTCACAAATACCAATTTCCATAGGATTCAAAAATGGATTTAAATATCTCGTTAAAATGGACTATAAACGGAAACACTCGTAACATACCCGTAACATAGAAAAGCTATCATCTCTTCCTAGTGAGTTGGCCATGGTGGCCTCTTCGGAAAGGATAAACAGATGTGAAACCTCTCAAATGGATTGGGTTGGTTCTGGTAATGGCTCTAACGGGAGGCACTGTTTTTTCCACACAGGATCCGTCGGTGCTGCTCGAAAAGGCAATATACACGGAAGAAACCCTGGGTGAACTACAGGAAGCTATAGCCATCTACCAGCAGGTAGTGCTGTCGACTGAGGCAAACCACGTTACGGCTGCATTGGCGCTGTACCGGCTGGGAATCTGTTATCAGAAAAGCGGTCGGACAGAAGATGCAAAAATGACTTTCGACAAACTGATCCGGCAGTATCCGGATCAACAGGATCTGATATCCATGATACCCGACACTGTTTCAGCCCTCCCGGAACTCCATCCAGCCCCATGGATCGACGGAGAAATCCTGCAGATGCAAATTAAAGTACAAAGCGGCTCTCAGGCAGGGATCTACTTCTATACTGTCGAAGAGGTGCAGGAATCGAGAGACTTTGCCTGGAAATTGAGCTCTGTCAGCGGAAATGTCGGTCTTGATCAATATACGTCCCTACGAATGGACGCCGCAACATTTACACCATCATCCAGTATCCAGAATTCCGGTTATTATGGAACATTTCAAGCGCTGTATGCACCTCGACTGGTTGAATTCATTACAACCCGGCGCGGTTCCGTCAAGAAAAGTCAAGTGCCTGTAAATGAGGCAGTTTATGACTATGCACAGCTGGCGCACCTTCTACGCTGCCTTCCCCTTCGAGAAGGATTTCAGACCGAGATCCTGGTCGCAATCCCGGAAAACGCTTCCGTTTTTGATGCAAAACTTGCGGTAGCGGCCAGAGAACAGGTTACCGTAGCAGCCGGTACTTTTGATTGCTACAGGGTGGTCCTGACTTTGGGCAATCAAGCTAAAACATTTTGGATTTCCGCTGACAACAATTCCTACATCGTCAAAGAAGAAATGAGCAGTATCAGCCGGGAATTGTATTCCATAAGGACTACCGTAAAAGGAGAACCTTTCCGCTATGAAGACACCGGATCAGGGATCCGTGTGGAAGCACCCTACGGATGGATGATCGGCGGGTTCAGTATATCGGGTGAAAATATTGTCGGGCTGTTTGGCCCCGTAGCCGAGGCGGAGGGATCGATCCTGTTCGTTGAAAGAAAGGGAGGCAATCTTGGGGAAACTCTGCTTGAGGAGGATGTCGAAAGAAGCATTGCTTCCGAGCAAAGCCGGTATGAGGAGTTTGCAGTCCGCCCTGGAAGCCAAATTTTCACGACTGTATCGGGACTGGATGCCATAAGTTTGATTGCAGACTTTAAAAACATCGGTTCGGAAATGGAAAGGGTGCGATACCAGCTCTTTGCAAGATCCGCCGCCAGGGAGTATCTGATAAGATTCGAAACCGACCGGAATAATTTCGAAAGTTATTTGCCCGTATTCGATTCCATTATTGAAAGCTTCCGGGCGCAGTAGCAATTGTTGCCCAAAAACCGGAACGCAATCGGAAATCGGCGTAACATCCAGGTAACATAAAAATTTTATCCTTTAATAACTGATTTATAAAAGGCCCGGACGGCCCACCAAGGAAAGGACCTCAACATGTACAGCATCAAAGGAATCGGGATAATAATGCTATTGATGTTAGGGTTAACCACAGCCTTTTCAGCACAGGAGTCCTCAATCCTGCTGGAAAAAGCAATCTATACAGAAGAGACTTTAGGAAATTTGAATGAAGCCATCAGTCTCTACCGGGAAATTGTAAGAACTGCAGACGCAGATCGGTCTGCTGCTGCGCTTGCTTTATATCGACTGGGAATGTGTTACCGCAAGAGCGGCCGCGAAGACGATGCGCTTGCAACATTTGCTGATCTGGCAACCCTCTACCCTGAACAGAAAGACATAATCCTCAAAAGCATGATGCTGGCCGTAAAACCGGCGCCATGGGCAGACGGAGAAGCCCTGCAAATGGGAATAAGATCAAGCGGGGCAAAAGGCTATACAGGTTCATTCACTTACCGTGCTGAAGATGTACAGGAAGAAGGGAAACCGGCATGGCATCTCAAAGGAGCAATGGTATCACCGGGAACCTGGATTTACACGACCACTGTTGTGGATGCAGAAAATTTGATCCCCATAAGCAGTCATATGCGTATCAGCTTCATGGAGATGGACAATGAAGTCAAATATACCCAAAGTGAGGTGGAGGTGCTGTCGCAACAGAACGGCACGGAAATCATAAACCGGTTTCCAATCTCAGGCGTAGCTTACGAAGCCAATCAGATACTTCATTTGGTTCGTTGTTTGCCGTTAAAGGAAGGATTCCGGACGAATATCCCGGTTTTTAATAAATCGACCGGTTCTATAATTAATTACAAAGTTACTGTTGTAGGTCTGGAAAATGTTACCGTACCGGCAGGCGCGTTTGAATGCTACAAAACCACCATCGTTCCGGAGGACAACACTCAAGACAGAATCATCTGGTTCTCAGCGGATGATTCTGTCTATCCGGTTAAGGTAGTGGAGGGAGGCACGTTGGAGCAGGAGCTTGTCTCCATTAAGATTATCGGTAAAAACCAGCCGGTTCATTTTGAAGACATTAAGTTGGGTATCAGCCTGGACATCCCTTCATACTGGTATTTGGGGAACGCAACCATGGGAGGCCTGATCGGCTTTGCAGAACCCGAAAGCGGTTCGCAGCTCATACTTTATGGCTGGGATTACAAACCGGAAGACGGAACTGTATCCAAAATAGTGGACAGATGGATTGAAAGTCATATGCAGCAGAACAGGTCCTATCAGGTAAGACCCGGTACGAGAGAACAGGTAACTGTCGGTGGCTTTACGGGTGAATGCTTCGTTGCGGATGCATCCCATGTTACTACGGGAGATGCTGTAGTTGAATACACGCACTCGTTCGTAACAAATGAGAAGAGGTACATCTTTGTATTTCAAACAAACAAAGACTCATTTGATATAATGATGCCGGAATATGACTCCATAATGTCCAGCTTGACAGTTCAGTAGGAGCTTGTATGTTTCGTCGCTTGGCCCGGGCAACGAATATGGGCCATGGTTTCCGTTTATGGCCTGTGTTTGTTCTATTGACGGCTGTGGTTGCATTGCCGACCGCGGGCGTGTTCTGGTTTATGAACCAGGCGATGCAGAACGAGCACCTGGCTGTTCGTCAGCGGCTGACGGAAGTTTACAGGTCCCGGATCCTTTCCGCGTCTGAACGGGTTCAGGCTGCATGGCTCGAGAAAGTGTCGAATCTGACTCAATACGGGAAACAGGAACCAAAGTCCGAGGCCTTTGCCGATATAGTGAAATCCGGATATGCGAATTCCGCGCTCCTTTACGATAACGCCCGCGTGGCATATCCGGAACTGTCTGTATGGAGCAGCATGTCCAGAGAGCCGGGCACAAAACTGTGGCTGGAAGCTCGCCGTCAGGAATATGAAAACGACGATCCTCAGCGCGCTGCTGCACTCTACAAGGAAATTGCTGAGCAAGCTGCGCAGGACTGGGTCACGGCTCTGGCCTTAGTGTCGCAGGCCAGATGCATGAACAAGGCGGGTCGGTCCGGGGAGGCCATCGAACTGCTGATCAGCAAGCTCGGTGCCGGACGTTTTCGTTACACTGCGGATGCACAAGGCCGGTTGATTCAATTGAACGGATTGTTATTTGCTCTCGAATTGATGGATAGTCCACAGAATCCCCGGTTCCCGGAAGCGGCGAGATCCCTGTTTGAACACTTGAACAATTATGGTGCACCAGCGATGCCGGCCAGCCAGAGACGCTTCCTTATGCAGCAGTTGCAGTCCATCTGGCCGGATTGCCCCCCTTTCCCTACCCAGGCAGCTGAGGAAATCGCCGCAGAGTTTGTAAAGATCGAACAGGATCCGTTGAAGCCGGGCCAATTGCAGGCCACACCACTAAAGGATATCTGGGCTTATCAGATCCCGGATAAATCACTCATCGCTCTGTTCGATAAAGAACATCTGCTGACATTCATGAATGAAGCTCTTGCGGCAGAAGATTCGATACCGGGCATCTATTTTACCGTTCTTATGCCGAATGTGTCCGAGCCGGCATTTATGACCGAAAAGATCGGGGAGGCTTTTCCGTCGTGGCATCTGGCGCTTAATCCTGAAGGGCCGGATCCATTCGAATCGGCATCGAGCCAGAAAATTACTATTTATTTCTGGACCGGCATCCTGATGATCGGGGGCATTGTATTACTGTCTCTGCTTTTAGCGGGATTTCTGCGACGCCAGATAAGGCTTACACGCCTGAAAAACGATTTAATTGCAAACGTGTCTCATGAACTGAAAACTCCGCTTGCCTCGACACGCCTCCTGGTAGATACGCTGCGCGACGGCCGATATCAAGACACTGCTCTGGTGCAGGAGTATTTGCAGATGATTTCCAGGGAAAATTCCAGGCTAAGCAACCTTATAGAAGAGTTTCTCACCTTTTCGCGCATGGAACGCAACAAGACAAAATTCGACCGTAATCCTCTGAAGACGGAAGAAATCATACATACCGCCCTGGAAGCTATGGGCGAACGTCTGCAGGCTCCAAATTGTCATTTTCATTTGGACCTTGCCGAGGGGCTGCCAGGGCTGACAGGAGATCGCGATGCACTGGTTACGGTGCTGGTGAATCTATTGGATAATGCCCTGAAGTATTCCGGGGATGACAAGGAGATTCAGCTTCGTGGTTTTGCTTCCAACGGCAATGTCGTTCTCGAAGTCCAGGATAACGGGATGGGTTTTCCAAGAAGCGCTGCAAAAAAGATCTTCGACCGTTTCTATCAGGTGGACCGTACTTTATCCCGCCAAACCGGAGGATGTGGCCTGGGATTGAGCATTGTTCGATTCATCGTTACATCTCACAACGGCAGCATTGTCGCCAAAAGCCAGCCTGGAAGAGGCAGTACGTTCACAGTTCAGTTACCTGCATCCTGAGTCAATATTATGCCAAATGAAGCGATTCTGATAATTGAAGACGATCCGACAATGCTACGCGGATTGAAAGATAGCTTCACCTTCAAAGGTTATAGAGTAAAAACCGCCAAAGACGGCGAATCAGGTTTGAACGAAGCTCTGAATTCGAAACCGGATCTGATTCTTCTGGACATCATGCTTCCCGGAATCAATGGATACGAGATCTGCAGACTCATCCGCTCTGAAGGTCTGGACATGCCCATTATCATGTTGACGGCAAAGGGGCAAAACTCGGACATCATTCTGGGGCTGAATCTCGGTGCGGACGACTACGTTACCAAGCCTTTCGATATTCATGAGTTGCTGGCAAGAGTAAACGCCTTCCTGCGGCGGCGCAGACGGGCAGAAGTCCTCCAGTTCCAGTTCGGCGACTTTACCTTCAATATGGAATCCAGGCAACTGCTGCACAGGGGAAAGGAGATTGAACTGACCCCCAAGGAGTTTGGTTTGCTTGCTTTGTTTATCAAACGGACAGGATGTGCGTTAACGCGCAGCGAAATCCTCAAAAATGTCTGGGGTTACGACATCCTCGTGAACGACCGCAGTGTGGATCGTTGCATTAATACTTTGCGCAATAAGATCGAAAAAAATCCGGAAAACCCCGTCTTCATCAAAACAATCCGCGATGTAGGATATCGATTCGAATCCTAGCAATATTTTGAATATCTCTGAGGACTACAGAACCTGAAGTACGCTTGCGGCGCTCTCGGTCCCAAACCTTGTATTCAGGTCTATACACACCGATTCCCCTTCCACAAGTCGGCGGTTTGCCTCGATAAATAATATGACCGTATAGGATCGGTAACACGAGGGTAACACTGCTGCACTATAAATGAAGAAGCAACAGCCATTGCATGGAATTATTTACTTGGTGTGTCTCGTTGCCTATTCAGTCAAATTGCCGGTTTTGCATTTCTGACGAAAGTGAGGCGGTATAACGGACAGACAATAATGAGCTTCAGCTTGCTTTGCACAATAAAGAGTGGGACTAGAAATTATGTACGAATGCAATATGTCGGATGAGAGTCTTGTCAGGAATATTCTTCAAGGGGATGAGAATGCCTTCACCCAGCTGTATGACCGATACAGGTTGCGGATCTACTCCATATCATTTCGGATCATTCAGGACTACGAGGAAGCACAAGACGCCACTCAGGAGATTTTCTTTAAGATTCACCGATCGCTGCATCAATGGGATGCGCAAAGATCAAAGCTGTCCACATGGATTCACAGGCTGGCAGTCAATCATTCCATTGATTGCTGTCGTGTACGATTTCGTCGTGCGGAATTCCAATTGCTGGAATTTGGCGCCGAACCGGTATTTCCAAAGCACCAGAAAGGGCCGTATGCCTGCTCTCCTTTCAAGGCTGTTAAAAACAGGGAAGAGGTCAACCTGATTCGGGAGTGCATAGAAAAATTGCCTGTTTTGCAAAAGAAAACATTTATAAGACGCTATTTTCAGGAGCTGAAACTTTTAGAAATAGCCAAAATAGAATGCTGTAAACTGGCAACGGTCAAAACCTCTCTTTATCGTGCTGCTCACTTTGTGCGTAAAACCCTTTTAGAATCTGGAGCCTGTCTTTAGTGAAGATCGAGTCGAAGGGATCGTTTGACTTTTACGTTATCGACAGTATGCACGAACCTGTAATGGATGAATCAATTGCCTGTTTTCAATAACATGACCCTTAATGCCAGTATAAGTAACAGCGCAAATGTTTCCATTGGCCCTTTTTGCCACCAGCGGTAGATACGAATACATATTTAAGCCGGGATAGGGTTCTGCGATTCACAAGGGACTCCGGTCTGGCAAAAGCCGCAGCCGTATCCTCCTTTTAAACCCAGTTCAGTGGCATACTGCATCGTTGTCATGCACTGCCGCATGCATGCGTTCTTATCATGCGCGTTCTCCTTACTGACAGCGTTGCCGGCGCACCGCTCGGCGCACATGCCGCAGATCCCCTTGGTATAAAAAAGGCAGTATGCATGATGGTCTGTATAGGGACGGGGCGTGGCTGGAACCTTGATCCTGGCAACCACCGAACCGCAGCGTATGGCCTTCCCCTTGGCCGTAATCAATCCGTCACAAAGACCGAAAGTCCCCAGACCGGAAGCGTAAGCCGCGTGTCTCTCGGACCAGGTGGATGCCATACCGTAACGTCCCCCTCTCTCCATTTTGAAATGCTGAGACAGGATTGGAACCACTGCCGGATGCCCGGCTTGTGCAAGATTGTCCACTAAATATTTTCTGAGTTCTTCGTTGAATTGCTCGCCATAGAGGCGCGCCCGGATCCATTTTTCCGACGGCTCCTTGGTTCTCTTGCGGAGATCTGCCTTTATAGCTTCCGTGTGGGGAAGAATCCAGGATATGACCGTTAATTCCTCCTCCTTGACGGATTGATCCGGGAATGTCAGTTGAAAAATTTCCAGTGGAGTCCAATGAAATGGTCCGACATGCTCCTTGTACTGCTGAAAAATAGGATCATCCCCCCTGGAAAATCCTACCAGGGGTTCCTCCCACGCTTTTTCATTTTCATCATTTCTGATCGAATTCCGGGGCGAGTTTGCCGTATACTCTTTAATCCATGCCTCAATCCGCGCCGCCGGATTGCTTTCCAAAGCATCGTCGGCGATCGCTAATTTCGACAGATGAGATCCTGCAATCCCGGCCAGACTTGCCGCGGCAGCGCTTCTCGCCGAGGTTTTTATAAATCTCCTTCTATTCAACCGTACCATATCCCTCCCTCCTTATTCCTAATCCTCATATTTTTATTAGCCATCGTTCCCAAATGTTTCGCTGAATGAAAAACTACTTATGTAGTAATCTGTAAACGGCGCTCGTGGGCTATAGTAAGAATTAGTGCTGATTTTTATAATCTCTTCCGACATCAAGCCCTTTCCCGTTTCTGATATGATGCATTATGTTGATATATTTTAATGGATTCGATTTTACTGCAGAATTCATCTATTCTTAAAATGGAAATATCCTCTAGTCGGCCCGATCATGGCAGCGACGCCGGCAGATATCTGCAATAGTCCCGTCCATTTGCTTCGTTCCACGGGTGCGTACAGGTCGCCTATAACGGAAAAACAGAGGGCTGCCAGGGCTCCGAATCCCAGGGCGTTGACAACGCGGGCTGCGATATTGAATTCGAAGGTCTGGCTGACCGCGGCAAGGATCAACCCAATTACAAATAAAACCAAAGAGACCAGCAGCATGGTTCTGCGTCCGTACAGGTCGGAAAGTTTGCCGAACAGAAGGGTGACGAACGCGATTCCCAAGGCAGGCAACTATATGGCCCATGAATACAGGTCCATCCCGTTCAAGTCCGTGGCAATCGTGGGCGCGGCAATGTTCTGGCCGAAAGTCATGAATGAGAATAAAAAATAAGTCAGAAAAACGGTTGTCAGCCCCAGGATGACCGGACCTTTCCCGGCTGGTTGATCTCTAGCTCCAGAATTTTCTTGTGACATTGGCTTCTCCATGTACAGGGGGCTACCTGTCTCTGATGATGAACATCCGTTGATTTACCTGTAAAATAAATTAGTGACCGGTTGTGCTTGTGAATCGGGGATTATTATAGTGTGTGCCGGCTGGAGGAGAAAACGGAATTTCCTCACTTGCCGGCATGAACTTTCTGCATCATAAAAATAATTACTATTACTATTAATGCTAAAATAGCATTGGTTGTGCAAAAAGCATTTACGCTCCAGCCTTCTGTAAGCATGATACCGCCAACAACAGGTGCCAGAAAGGAGCCGGATCTGCCTATCCCTGTCGCCCAGCCAAGCCCGGTGCCTCTGATATCGGCAGGATATGAAATAGCCGCAAACCCCATGAGGCCCGAATTGCTGCCGATTACAAAAAATCCCATGATCGCGGACACAACGGCGACTACAAAAAATGTACTGGAGGCAAAATACCCAAAAATAAAAATACTCGCAAAGGCAAGGAAAAAACCGATTTTTAATATTCTGAACGGGCTGAACTTGTCCATCAAAATACCGATCAATACCGTTGCCACGACAGCACCCATGTTAACGCATGCAAAAGCCAGGCTGAATTCCCGGGAGGAAGCTCCACTTTCTTTCAGCAATGTCGGTGTCCATGAAAGGATCAACCAGAGTAAATAGTAACTTAGAACAAAGGCTATCCATAATAAAATGGTGTTGGCTGTGCGTCCCTCCTTGAAAAGGTGTTTAATGGGTATTCCGGGAAGTCTTTCTTCGGATGAAACGAATTCAACATCCTTTAACGACGCATACGATGGAGTGATTTTTGAGACGATTTTATGCATGCGCACCTTATCGCTATCTTTCCCCCGCTTGACTAGAAATTCCAGTGACTCGGGAAGAGATAATAGGGCAATGAATCCGATGAGACATGCTACAGTGCCGCCCACTAAAAACAACGATTGCCAGCCATATCGAGGTAGAAGGTAAGAAGAAAAAAGTCCCGCACATGTAGCGCCTATTGCGACACCCGCATACATAGTTGTAGCAAGTGTCGCGCGTTTGTTGCTTGGCGCATATTCTGACCCAAAAGCAAGCGCATTAGGAACAGCTCCGCCCAGTCCGAGTCCTGCAATAAAGCGTAGCAATACCAGTTGCTCTACGGATTGGATATATGCAATTGATAAAGTAAAAACACCGAATATGAAGGCAGAAACCAACAACATCTGTTTCCGTCCAAAACGGTCAGCGAGCATACCCAAAACCAACGCCCCGATAAGCGCTCCAACATTGCCGGCACTCATAGCGATGCCAAGGGCTGCAGGTGTTGAATTTAGAAACTCGGCAATTTCGGGCAACGACACGCCGACTAGTGACAGATCGAAACCGTCAAAAAAGGCGAGCAAAAAACACAGAGCACAGATCCATGTTTGGTATAGAGTGAATCGTCCCGAATCCAAGACATCCTTTATACTTACTGAATTGCTAGGCATTTTCTCTCCCCCTCTTAAATAGTGTTACCCATATCTCCGGGATAAACCGAGTCCGTTGTGGCATGCTTTCGATTCAGTAACAAATATTCGAATCCCTTATCGATATCTGTAAGCCTTAACGCGATAAATCCTAGAAGGATCGCGCAAGGTGAACCGCTGACCCTGCGCGTTTTCGTCTCCATTGAGACGGCGGCCTGCAACCCAGGCGCCATTTACGTAATTACCTTCGTCAATGAATGATATGCCTCCCAATGGAGGCCCGGGAGTGTTTGGAATGAATTCGACCGTCAGGGGACCGCTCCCCGCAATAAGATACTCGTCCGGCCCTAACGAGATAAAGAGTGCACCCGAGCGACTGGCGGCTTCCCTCTGCGGGATTTGGGGAGGCAGTGCCTGTTTCGCAGTCAACTGTTTCGCCCATGCTGCAGGAGGCCCTGGCGCATTCGCTCCGGGAAGCATACTCCCCCGGCCGGACTTGTAGCAATTCACTATGTAATCACCCATCGTGAAGTGTGTAGCCTCATCATTCTCTTCAAGAAGCACTCCCTTCATTCCATCGGTACCCATATTTTCGAGAATTAACGAACTCAATTGCCGCTGCACCTCATAGCCTATCGCGAGCGGTAGCTCCCAGGGATCATCCGGACTCGTTTTCAACCTGGACCATCAGCACCGTATGACGGTCTCCGTCGATCTCCCGAATATGGCGCATCAGCGCGGCGAAGACACGGGCGTCGGCGTTCCGATTCGTTTCGCTCAGTGGGGTGAGACGCTCCGTGCCTTCTCCCGACGATCGCATGACCCTGGGGAATCGTTCGATGTCCTCTTTCACCCAGCCCGGAACATAGCTTGAAAAGGTGTTTTTCCAGCTCCCGAACCAGAGAAACACAAGCCGGAGATTATGGCTTCTGGCGTCGTTTATCAGGCCGTCTACAAGTGTGAAGTCAAATGCCCCCTCTTCAGGTTCGAGCAGTTCCCAGGAGATTGGTGCCAGTACCGTATTAAGATTCATCTGAGCAAGTTTTGGCCAGATTGCCTTCATATATTCGAGACTGGATGAACTGGAATTGTGGAGTTCGCCTCCCAGAATCAGGTAGGGCTCCCCGTCTACAACAAGCTGCGTTGCGCTCCCCTGTTTTATCAGCCGGGGTATCCCCGATGTCCCGGACGGTTGCGTGCCGGTACTGTCATCGGAGGGCACGGAACACGCCATCGAGAACAGGCAAATAAAAAATACGCAGAAGGAATACCGCCTAGCGGCATGTGTGTACTTCATCGCAATCGCTCCTTTTTCCAATGGCCGTATTTTCAATTAAATGCAAGCTGGATCAGGGGCCGGCGAAGCGTTCGACGGTCCAGCGTTCGTCGCTGCACAGGTCGCAATTTTCGCCGAGGAACCAGTGGCCCGCCGAACGGTTTCCCTTCAACTGCCAGTCAAGCCAGCGAACGGCTACTTCGGCCCAGTCACCGCCATCAGGGGCGGAAAAGGTGCCGCCATGTCCTACCGGCAACCAGCCGAAGAAGACAGGCACATGTTTAATGCGCGTAACATCATCGCTGGCATTGAGATGAGCGATATCGGTCGGTCCTCCGGTAAAGTAGGCAATCGGTCCCTGCAGGTTAGCCAGTTCATCCTTACTCACCTTTATCTTGCTGCGGCCGCCGGGCTGGTTGTACACACCGCTGTCGAAAATCATCGAGGTCGAGATGCGGGAGTCGGCGGAAATCTTGATGGCCTGCAGGCCGCCGCAACTGTGACCGGCAACAGCGATGCGGTTTGTATCAATATGTCCGTACAATTCATCGACCGGGTTCGCGGTGCGCTCCGCCGCCCAGGTCATAGCCTGGCTCATCTGGGCAACATCTGTGGCATCTTTTCCCTGACTGGCAGGATCGTTGCGCCGGGGTTGCCGCCATGCATAACCGAGTGCGACCACTATGTAGCCATGTGAGGCGATGTCA
>Ga0209536_100010254_pt1 | contig 13839 bp, 12 predicted proteins | sample DeeMarSeWOR28_12_FD_187461 | JGI IMG/M metagenome (GOLD analysis project Ga0209536, IMG submission 187461) | Marine sediment microbial communities from White Oak River estuary, North Carolina - WOR-2-8_12 (SPAdes) (version 2) | ecosystem: Environmental > Aquatic > Marine > Intertidal zone >...
AATACTATTCATAGTTTTTCTCTTAATTTCATATTCTGCCAATTTTTTTCGAATGAAACCTACATTAGAATTAGAGAAAACAAAGAAAATGTTTAAATTCCTCACGGAGCATGAAAAAGTCGATAAAACAATAAAGATTGTGAAAATCCTCTTTTATTCGACAATTTTTATACTGAACTGGCAACTATTTGCATCAATTTTTGGAATTATCGGAATTTTTTATGCTTCAATTGCCTTTTGTGCAGGATTTATTGGTATTAAGCTAGTAAAATATTTGTTATTTTTTAGAAAAGACAGGAGAACATCTATTAAAAGTGAAATTATCAGGGTGTTAAAAGAAGAATTAAACATTAAAGTGATTATATTTGCAACCATTTGCGCATGGTATTTCATTGGAGTTTATATTATTTTTTCATATTATTACCCTTTTGCATTTTTTTGGCCTTCTAGAATAGAAATAGCGTTTTTATCAATTACATTCTTTCCTGTTTATTTATCAACAGAACTTCTGTTTAGAAAAATCATTTATCCTTTGCTTAACTTCTTAGAATCAGAAAAGTCTAAGCTCCGAATAACAATTATTAGTGCCTTTATAGTATATGTTATTTTTATGGCATTTACTAGGGTTTATACCTATCTACCTTCCGTTTTATTTATGTTCGTTATTCTTTTGCTTGTAACAGTGTTTAATACAGTAATATATGGGCGCACAAGACGCTTTAGTGCAGTTTTATTAAGTTCTTTTGATATTATCCAATTATTCTACGGAGCTGCAATTTCTAATATCATTGGAATTGGTGCACTCTCCTTCCTATTCTAGAAAAACGCCTGCAAAATTTAATTAATACGTATTTTTTTTATAGAGATAATAAGCATTTTTTCTTTATATTATAATTTAATAAGATATCAAATGTATTGTATGAATTGTGGTTCAGAAATCGGAGAAAACGTTGATATTTGTCCTTTTTGTGGAAAATCTAATAAGAGACCAGACCTACTTACCCAAAAGGAAAAAAAAATTCAGGACCTAGAACAGAAAGTAAAGCAACTCGAAGAAAGCTTAGTGAAAAAAGAGAAATTAGGAGGGGGTATGTTCGGTAATTTTAACTTTCAACCTTGGATTTTTATAACTCCCATTGTGTTTGTGATACTCTTTTTTGTTCTATTCTTTGTACTTGTATCTCTCTAATTTCTTCAGATCATAACTTTTAGTAAGCATTTGTCCACTTCTCCAAAAATTGTGATAAGGTTTCAGAATCCCTTGAGATTTCAATACTTTTAATAACTCCAACGTTTCTTGTTTGTAACTCAGAATTTAGATAGCATAAAAGACCATGTAAAGGAGTCCCGTGGAGATGAATGTGTGGAAAATGAATACTCTTTAGCAATTTTTGTCTTTTAATTGCTTCTAATTCAATCCCAATTGTTACCTCCGTGTTACATTCGGGGCATATAATCACCCGATCTACCTTTTTTTTAACTTTGTCAACCCTCTTTATTTTTCCATAAACCACGACGATTTTATATCACATCTACTAAATTTACTGTCTTAGAGGATGAAACTATTTAAATAAAAAAAGAAAAATAGATTAAACAAAAATAATAGAAATAATAAAAAAAGATAGAAAGTAAAGCACATTACAATGGAAAAATCAAAACCTAACATTATCTTCATTTTGACTGATCAGCAAAGATACGATACTTGTGGCTGTTATGGTCAGGAGTTAAATGTTACTCCAAATCTTGATGCTTTAGCCGATGAAGGTATTCGATTTGAATATGCTTTCACTAATCAACCTGTATGTGGCCCTGCGAGAGCAATACTTCAAACTGGAAAATATCCCACCGAAACAGGATGTTATCGAAATGCCATAGGGCTTCCACTAAGTAAGAATAACATTGCAAATTTTTTCTCAGATAATGGTTACGAGGTTGCCTACATCGGAAAATGGCATCTTGCCAGCATTCTTGGGAGATCCAAAGATTTTCAGCTTGAAAAACAAGACTTTCGAACCCAACCTATTCCCCCTGAATTCAGGGGAGGGTATAAAGATTACTGGCTCGCATCTGACGTCCTCGAACATACATCTCATGCCTATGATGGGCATCTTTTTGATGGAGATGGAATAAAAAGAGAATTCAAGGGCTATCGAGTTGATTGTCAAACTGATTTTATTCTAGAATATTTAGAATCACATGACACCAGAAAACCCTTATTTCTCTTTATATCATTCTTAGAACCGCATCATCAAAATGATCACAACGCTATAGAAGGACCGATAGGAAGCAAGGACAAATTCAAAAATTATAAAATTCCTGGTGATCTACAAAATACCGAAGGTGATTGGGACGAATTTTTTTCTGATTATTTGGGGTGTTGCCATTCCGTTGATATGAATCTAGGAAGGATAATTGAAAAACTCAAAGGATTAAATATATATGAAGAGACGTTATTGGTTTTTACTAGCGATCATGGATGCCATTTTAAGACTCGGAACTGGGAATATAAACGTTCCTGCCATGAAGCATCAATTCGTATTCCCCTGGTAATTAAGGGAAGAAGCTTTAATGGAGGTAAGGTTATATGTGAATTAGTGAGTTTAATAGATTTACCTCCCACCTTGTTAAAAGCTGCAGAGATAAAAATTCCAGATTTTATGAAAGGAAATCCATTACAAAATTTGCTGGATGATGAAAGGAAGAAACCTTGGCCCCAAGAAGTATTTATTCAAATTAGTGAAAGTCAAGTTGGTAGAGCCATTCGTACTAGTAAATGGAAGTATTCCGTTGTTTCTCCGAAACAAAAGGGTCAGTGGGATGGATTCCTTTATTCAAAAAGCGACTGCTATGAAGAGAAATATTTATACGATCTTGAGCACGATATGTATGAGAAAAACAATCTCGTAGAAGAAGCAGAATTCGAAGGGATAAGAAATGAGCTAGCAGAAATCTTAAAGAGAAGGATGAAAGAAGCGGAGGAGGAAATTCCTGACATTATCCCAAAGATGAAATAAATATAATTAATTCCAATACGGGGAAATAAAAAAGATGACAAATAGATTTAAAATAGCATACATAGGAGCAGGTTCATTTCGATTTTCTTCTGAATTCTTTAATGATATGATCATTATGTCTGGGAATCATTCAATACCTTTGGAAGTCGGTTTGTGTGATATTAATGAAAAATCATTAAACCTTATGAAGAGCTACTTCTCAATAATTATTGAATCAAACAAAAAATATAACTGCGATATTAAAATTTCCTCATCAGTTAACCGTCGGGACGTTCTTGAAAATGCCGATTTTGTCTTCAAATCAATTTCCGTAGGAATTCAAGAATCGGAATGGTATGACATCTATTTACCCCTCAAATTTGGGATTCCACAGAATACTGGTGATACTGTAGGCCCTGGAGGGCTTTTTCGTGCCTTACGAGTAATTCCTGCAGTAATAGATATTGTTAAGGATATGGCAGAACTATGCCCAAAAGCCCCATTGCTTAATTATACTAATCCTCAAGCTCCTGTTGTATTAGCCGCAAGAATATCCTCTCCTGATATACAGTATATCGGTCTTTGCCATGAACTTTTTTACGGAATGAGACCCATAATTAAGTACTTTAAGAAATATCATAAGCTAAGGATCAAAAAATGGCAAGATCTTGATCTCAAATATGTAGGTGTTAATCATTTTGCTTGGTTAACTGACATTGGGCTTTCAGGAGAAGATCTTAATAATAAACTAAGGAAAAACGCTCACAATTTTGTTTTAGATAACTTAAATACTCCAGTAGGCGACTATTATGGTGGATTTAATTTTCATCTATTAGAAAAGTTTGGATATTATCCTTATCCCGGATCACGTCATGTTGCTGAATTTCTGCCTGATTATTTTAATTATTATAATTATAAAGTTCAATCCCCCTACTGGAAATTTCCCCGTGTAAGAAATGTGTCAGCAATAGGGAAGATGCGTAAGAGCACTTATCAATTTATCATGGATATTATAAATTTTAAAAAAATCTACACAATTAGAGGTCCTAGTTTGGAGAGAGCCATGGATATGACATTAAGTTATTTAAATAATGATGAAGCTGAGCATGTTGTTAACATCCCAAACAATTTTGGAGGAAGTAAGATTATAGCTCCTCTCCCTGAGGATTGTATTTTAGAAATTCCCGCTTATTTTAATAATGGAGAAATAACTCCTGTAGATGGAATTTCGGTCCCTAATAACATCACTGATTTACTAATCCCTCACTGTAAACAACAAAGACTCACGGTAGATGCAGCAATGGGCAATGATATTGATCTTGTTTATAACGCAATGCTTCATGATCCTATGTGTAAATGGATTGAAGATGAGGAAATAATAATGCAACTTACAAATCTGATGTTATATTATGAGCAACAATGGCTCCCTAAAGAATGGAGCGAATGGATTCCTCCAAAAAATGAATTAAAACATTCTGGAAGGTGGATTTCTAAATCAGACTTATCACAAGAAAACAAAAAATGCCTTGAAATTAAATATTCCCCGAATCCAGAATTGAGGTCAAAAGTATTTTTCTGGAAATAAAAACAACTCTAAGGTCTAACCGTGAATGAAATGCTCCTCATACCTAAATTATATAATCTGTAAATTCTGGAATAAGTCCTTCTTTCATTAATAGTTTGAACTGTGCTCGTGAGTTCTGAATGATTGTTCTAGCGTTTGAATGCAATTCTTCTTCAGTGCACTTGAATAACGCGATCCCTTGCTCAATTGCTTTTAACCCAGTAGCAACTGCTTCTCGAATAAAAACTTCTTCATATTCCATATTTGGCAATATACAACTTTCAATAAGGCATCCTTCTATTTCATCTACATAATCAGCAAGTTCATAGGAGGCTGCAATACACATCTCGTCTGTAATTGTTTTGGCACGGACGTCCAGCGTTCCTCTAAACAATCCGGGGAAACATAAAGAATTATTCACCTGATTGGGAAAATCAGAACGACCAGTTGCAACTATTCTCGCACCTGCTTCAATTGCATCCCACGGAAAAATCTCAGGAATTGGATTTGCTAAAACAAATACGATTGCATCATCTGACATTTTTGAAACCCATTCTTTTTCAATAGTTGTCGGATCTGGTACACTTGCAGAAATCAAAATATCTGCCCCTTTTAATGCTACACCACAGTCTCCATCTAACTGATCTGGATTGCTTACATCAAGCAGCTCACATTTATAATCATCAGGGCATTGAATATCCTCTCTATTTTTATTTAAAATACCTTTAGAATCAACAAATACGAAATTTTTTAATTCAAAACCATCTGCTCTTAATAACCGATAAATACCAAAATTTGAGGCACCTACTCCATTAAATACAATTTTTACTTCATTTTTTTTCTTCCCAACAATACGTAAGGAATTAATCAATCCCGAAAGAGTAACACATGCAGTTCCTTGCTGATCATCGTGCCATACCGGAATTTTCAGTTCTGGATCTGCTCTGAGACTATCAAGGACGGTAAAACATTTTGGTTTGCTAATATCTTCCAAGTTCACCCCACCAAACGATGGTTGTATCATTTTAACAAATTCAATTATGTCCTCTGCTCTGCAACAATCCTCTTTACCTATGCATAGAGGGGCTGTATCAACACCCCCCAGATATTTAAACAACAATGATTTACCTTCCATAACTGGTAATGCAGCCTCAGGACCAATATCTCCAAGTCCCAGTACCCTTGTTCCATCACTAACGACAGCTACAGAATTCCATTTGCTGGTGTAATCGTAAGCTTTTTCTTTATTTTTGAAGATCTCCATACAAGGTGCCGCAACACCTGGGGAATACCATATTCCGAAATCTTTAAAATCGCGTACTTGACAGCGTGGAATGGTTTGCATTTTCCCTCTGAAAAATTTATGCATTTTTATAGCATTTTGCCCCGGGATTTTTGATTTTCTCAGAAGTTCTTCTTTAGATAATTTTTCCATACCTAATATTAGAACAGTCAGATTTTAACTGGAATTATTATAAAATATAAAGATTAGGGAATAATTTTATGTTAAAATTCCAATCCGGTAAAGAGTTAAATATTAACTAGAATTTGCATATAATAGGTGAATTTCTATTTCTCTTTCTGATGAAGGTTGGATTACGGGTTACGCAACATTATCTCAATTTATTTTAAGTATTCTTATCGGTTTATTCTTTTATTACCAATCCAAAAAATTAAAAATAAGATTATTATCTTTTTTAGGCTTATTTATTTTTTCTGTTGGTCTCGTATGGTTTGGACCTTCTTTAGATTTCTTTACAATTCTTTTAACAGAAAAAAATCTAAATACTACTGTTTATGGTATTCTCAGCTATATGTGGGCTCCAGTAATTACTATTTTTTCAACTTATATCGGTGCGGAACTAATTATACCTAAAAGAAAATGGATATTAGTCGGAATTTACGTTCCATTGGGTATAGTTTTTGAATTTTCAGTTTTTTTTAATACAGCAAATTCATTTACATTTAACCTTCCCGATCCTGGTGCATCTATAATAGATGCCAGAATTATCATACTTTCACCCGTATTTTTCATAATGATGATATATCTTCTTGCGGGATGGATATTAAATGGATTTGGATTTTTTTTCAAAGGTTATCGCTCGGGGGGAGTAATTAGAAAAAAATATTATTTTTTATCAATTGGTTTTAATATATTTATCTTGTTTACAATTCTAGAAGTTTTACTTTCTCCTGGTTTCTTTATTATTTTTGTCAGAATAGGAATGATAAGTAGTACCTGGTTTTGGTTTTTAGGTTTAAGAAAAGAACCCGAAAAATCTCAACAAACTAGTGAAAAAGAGATTGAAGTCGCGGAATCACTATTTAGGTTATCAGTAAGACCCGAACATATCAGTGAAGAGGAAATTACGTTTCATAAAGAGAAGAAAATTTGCCTTGTATGCAAAACAAATGTATCAAGAGTAATGTATGCCTGTCCGGGATGTGATGCACTATATTGTATTAAGTGTTCCTTATCATTGAGCAATTTAGAAAATGCATGTTGGGTTTGCAATACTCCTTTTGATGAATCGATGCCTTCAAAACCGTATGAAAAAATTAAAGTAAAGAAACTAAATAAGTAAATGTTTATATTCTTGAAAATTCCTTTGTTCTATATGGAACTGCTCCTAATGGGCTAGGATTAGGGTAGGAATGGGATATTGTCATTGCGTGAGAAAGAAAAGAAGGTTATAGAAGAAATTTCGACACTATATTTTTAAATATCAAGAGTTTGGAAAATTTCAAACAATATTTATTAATAGATTAATAGTGGATTTTTGTAGTCACCAGTTTTCTTTTTAAAAAAGGGAGGGGGTGCAGGTTTAGTAATTTAGTGAAATTTCTTAGTGGTAGGGATGGAATACTATTTGAAGAGAAAATTTTTAATTAATTTGTAAGTTAAATTCACAAATTTTATCATGAATTTTATTTCGTAATTCATTTGATATATCGTGAAGCATTTCTTCTGAAATGCCTTTCAAATTACCTTTGAGTTCATTCTCGATTATTAGGGCAATTTCTTTTATTAAAATGTCAAGAATTTCATGTTTCTTTAAGAATGCATTTTGATATGAGTGGATCAAATTGGCGTTTAACCTTTTAAGCCATATTATTCCCTTTTCTTCCAGTGTTTTAATCAAGTTTCTAGAATGTGAAGCGTTAAAATGGTTGAATTCAAATTCATATTTAACTAAGAGGTCCTCAAAGTACTTAATGATCTGGGTTTTCTCTTTTAAATTCAAATCTCCTTTCGAGTTAAGGAAAAGGATGAGCATAAACTTCTCAAACAAAAAAAAGATTTGGACTTTTAAATTCGATCCATGAATCTCAAGATTCGATAAGTTTTTGATGTTCGTATGCCCGGCAAATGTTTTAAAGGAACTAAAATACATCGAAATAAGATCAAGTTCTAACAAATTCTTATCACTTTCCGATAAGTATGTTTTAATTGGCCGATACTTGCTACTGTTATTATTATCGTATTCAAAAACCATCAAAGTATTCCCAAATAAATCGGCAGTAACAATCCCAATAATTGGGGGAATTTCACCAAAATTATACGCTAAATTTGCGATTATATGGGATTTTGGATCCATTTTACTTTTAAGACGTGGTAACGCATTGAGAGTTTTCATTGTATCCTTGATATTAAGTATTTGAAATTTAATAACGAATATTTACTGCTGAAAATTGTATTTCAAATAATTTCTCAATCATAATAAATATTAAGGAGGGTGGAAGTTTTAATAAAAAGTGAAAATCTCCTTCACAAAATCATCGACAAAAAAACCTGTACGTTAAGTATAAATATCTAGTGCAAATTTCTTAATGAAATGGCAAATATTTGAAAAATGTATATAAACGTTATAAGTATAATACCATTAGTACAGTCCTATTGAGGTGCTAAAGTCTTGGATTTACAAGAAAAAAACTCATTAAAAAAGAAAGTAGACAAGTTAGAGATGATTGAATCAGTGTATATATGCACATCTTTTTTCATTATTGTTATTTTAGTACTTTTGATAGCACTTACACTCCCTGATCTCTTGGAGATTATCGAAATAAGAAGTACTTATGATTTTGCATCGAATTTTAATAAATTGGTTGTCGTTTTGTTAATATATTTACTCCTATTAATAGAGATAATTGGATTTCTCGCAATTCGTATATATAATCGAAAACAAACCTCAGACGCCTAGGATTAGGTTTGCAGATTCCAAGATAGTAATATTTATATAGACACCATTCTTGAAACTAGGTTATAGATTTTAGCCAGAACTTTTTGTGATTCAATATGAGCATCCAATTAACTCCAAAAGAAACTGAATATTTGGAAAAATTAGGAAAAATGATAGAAGATTCATTAGATCCCTCCACTTTCAAAAGCCTTGGAATGCGTATAGAATATTGGGCAGAGAACACTCCGAATAATTTAGCCCTACTTTTTGAGGATAAATCTTGGAACTGGAAATCTTTTAATGAGGAGACGAATAAGTATGCCAATTTTTTTATAAACCGGGGATTAAAACCAGGTGAAGCTGTTGCAGTTATGTTGGAAAATTCTCCAGAATTTCTTTTTGTCACTGGGGGAATCAGTAAAATTAAAGGAATAAACTCTTTAATTAACGTCAACCTAAGAAAACGGCCCTTGCTTCACGTTATGAAAATCAGTGACCCAAAGTATATTGTAGTTGATAAAGATTGTCTACCTGCCATTCAAGAAGTATATAATGATTTAGAAAATGATAAGACCGAGATTTTTGTAGTAAATAAGAACTTAGACCATAATTTTGTGGATCTTCCAAATGAATTAACCTCAATTTCTACTCAAAATCCTGATACCATTATGGAATTTAAATTTGGTGATGTCTGTAGTTATATTTTTACTTCTGGGACGACAGGATTTCCTAAAGCAGTGATGATAAAACACGTAGATATTGGGAACTTTTATGCTAATGGACTCCAATTAATAGAGAATGATATCGTTTATAATCCACTTCCTCTTTATCATTCCCATTCAAATCAAACTTGGAGAGCTGTTCTTTTTAGTGGAGTTACTATGGCTCTCAGAAAACGATTTTCTGTATCAGAATATTGGAAAGATATCAAAAAGTTTAATGCTAACGCCACAGTTTATATTGGTGAATTACCGCGGTACCTTCTCAATCGACCGGAATCAGAATACATCCCAGGACCTCTAAAAAAAATGTTTGGATTGGGACTCCGAAAGGATATTTGGGAAGAGTTTCAATCGCGGTTTCATATCGATCATATATGGGAATTTTATGGCGGAACTGACTTTGGGGTTCCATTATTCAATGTTGATGAATTTCCGGGAATGGTCGGACGTAAGATCTTACCTACCGTTGAAATTATAAAAATAAACCAAGATACCGGTGAATTTTACAGAAACGATGAAAACTTTTATATAAAGTGTAAACCAGGAGAAATTGGTATGCTAATAACGAAAATCCTTAATTATTCTGAATTCACGTTATATAAAGATCCCGAAAAAACAAAGCTCAAAGTATTAAGAGATGTATTTGAAAAGGATGATGCCTATTTAAAGACAGGGGACTTACTCCAACTTCATGATGATGGTTGGGTCTCATTTGCAGATAGATTCGGGGATACGTTCAGGTGGAAGGGTGAAAATGTATCAACTCTAGAAGTAGAATCTATTTTAAATCTATTTCCATCAATTCACATGTGCAACGTGTATGGAGTAAGTATACCAAATGCAGATGGTAAAGCAGGCATGGCAGCCCTCAAACTTGTTAAAGATTTAGAGTTTAATCCTGATCAATTCTCTAGTTTTGTTATTAAGAATCTCCCAATTTATGCGGTACCCGTCTTTTTGCGCATAAAGGATGAACTCGAATTTACAGGAACACATAAACTAAGAAAAGTTAATCTTCGAAAGGAGGGATATAATGTAGAGGTAGTTAAGGACCCTATGTTTTTCTGGGATAATCCCTCAAAAAAATACAAGCCCTTTGGTAATCTAGAATATCAAAATTTTTCAAAAAGAGGTACCACATAAACTAATGTGAATTACAAATCAAATTATCCACTATTTCCCCCAGAATCCTTCATAGTGTAAGATTACCGATACTAGAACATTGAAAACAAAATTCACTTAAATTTTATGTGTTTAAATCCTTTATCTTCAAGAATTTTGGATAATAAAACTCTAAATACTGATTCTACGTTCTCTCCTGTTTTTGATGAACATTCAATATATTTAAGGAATTTATATGATTTCATTATATCCAACACTTCTTCTTTTTTACAAACCCTTTGTTGTTCAAGGTCTAGTTTACCACCAACGATTATGAGAGGTATATATCTAACACTCCTTCCAAATTCAGGAAGCCACTCTTTTAAAGCAATCAAACTATCATGATTAGTAAGATCAAACATAAAAATTCCCCCAGATGAACCTTGAGCATAGCTTGATACCAGGAATTTAAACCTATTATGGCCACCAAAATCCCACACTTGGAGTGTTATTTTTCCATTCTCCAATTCTACGATTTTTACATGTATTGATGCCCCAAGAGTCGCTTGTATATTTTCATGAAATTCATTTGTGAGATAATAATTTACCAGTGTTGTCTTTCCAACGCCACTATCCCCAAAAATACTAATCTTGTATGTTAATTCTAGTCCTTCCATTTTTAAATACCTGTTTTTTTATAACAATTTATCTCTATTCGCCCTTCCTTATATTTACCATTATTGCTAAACTATTTTACAGAATGTTAAAGTAATATATAAAGGCATCTATAAAAAATGTGAATGACTATTGTTTAAAATTCTATTTTATTACGATCGACATAGAAATTTAGAGAACTATTAAAAGATATTATACTGGTATATTATTCATTCTTTTATACTCAAAATCTACTACTTATTTGTATACATATAATTTATCATCCTTAAGAGGAACTCAATAAATGGATTGGTATGTTCTTTTAACATATTTTGACCGAAAAATAGGACCTAGAGTGTACTTATCATATCCAGTACAACTAATCAAAGAAGAAATTTCTGTGATCATGGCTGATCTCTTGGATCAGATGAATTCTGAAGAATTTTTCAGTCATTCTTTTAATCAACTTCATACTTTGAACTACTATTTTGAAATTCCGTCATATTGGGCTCGTGGGAATAAAGAAATGTTAATGATTTCAACTATTTTTGACCATCGACCCTCAGTTGAAACTGAAAAAATAATTTTTAGCTTGTGTATCGAATTTACAGAGTGGATAAAACAAAAAGAAGGCATATATACCGCTTTTTATTCTGATTCTGAAATTCCTAACTACGATAAGAGCGGCAATGATGATTCTGCTTTTAATCGATCTCATGTTAAATTATGGATAGAAGAATTTTATTGGACAGTTAAAGAAGAAATTCGAGATAAACTCGAAGAAGAACACATTACTCTATTATTAGATAAAACCGATGTTTTAATGACTCTTAATCATTTAACTCAAGGAAGCATTTCACTTTTGGATCTGAAAACGTGGTATACAAAAGAATTTCCAGGTAAAAACTTTTATAAAACGATGGCTACTCTAATAAAAACCCAAATCGTTAATATCCCCATCATAAATGGAAAAAAAAAATCCCCCTTCACCGTATATATATCAAAAGAATTTAAAGCGATAACAAAATTGATAATCACTAAAAATAATCTAATAAAGCAATTTCTAAAAAATAAGCTTAAATTGCAGCCTTTTGAAGAAGAAACACAAGAATTACATGCCTTTCTTCAAAAGGTTTTTTCTAAAACTGAAAGCTCCCATTAACAAAAGCTTTATCTACAAGCATTTCGACTCTAATAATTTTAGCATTTATCAAACAGTGGACTTAATCTTTTCAAAGGAATTTTCATTAAAATCAGATGCTGAATATTAATCCAGCTAGGATAATTTTTTATATTTAAAATATAATTTCTCAATAATCGCATTAAAGGCTTCGATTACTCCTTCCCCTGTTTTTGCGGACGTTATAAAATATCTAAGAAGGTTATATTTATGAACAAATTCTTGAATCCGAATAGTATCAATATTATCCTTTTTTACCAGATCAACCTTGTTTACGAATAATACAACCGGAATATCGCTACAATACATATTTAATTGATTATACCAATTTTTTACATGCATAAAGCTGTTTTTACCTAAATCATTTTCTTCAAGACTAATTACTATAATTGCTGCTTTAGCTTCTTTATAAAACAAGTGATGTAGAAAATTGAAATCATCTTGACCTGCGATATCCCAAAATATTAATCTAATCATATCTCCATTAATTTCTTTATTATATTTTGAAAACTGAGCCCCAATTGTTTTTACATAATCTTTTTCAAATGTTCCTTTCGTGTATTTTTTAATTAAAGATGTTTTCCCTACAGCTCCATCTCCAACAACTACTATTTTAAATCGAAATTCTTCAGATGTGTTCATTAGATTTCTATTTCTTAATGAAATTATATTTTTTTTTTAATGTAAGATTAGTTTAAGTTTAATATAAAATTTTGGAGAATTCAAGCAAATGAGCTATAGATATTATTATCAAGAAAAATATCCGCTAAGATGGATTCTAGTGAAGGAATCTCATTTGTCTGAATAGATTTACTTTTTTGGAAAGAATTCTGTAAAGATTGCCAAACAACACTATTATTTTGTATGGTGTCAATAAAATACTTAATCTTTTGATAAGCGTAATATGAGCCACCTTTAAAAATATAACATACTAGAAATGGTTCAGCGGACATCATAAGAAGCGTATATTGACCGAAAACTGCCCGATCAAGTCCTTCAGAAAAGACTTCGTTAATTATATAATTAATTGTGGTTAGGAAACCTCCCAAAATATCATCTTCAAAAGAAAAATCTTCTACAAATTTTTTAGAGAATAAAAGATTACCACCCTCCGTTAAGATTAATAGCATAACAGGGTCTTCTTTTGATATTTCTGGAACTTCAATCATTCGTCTTTTTAGCATATTTTCCATTTGCTCGTTCAAACCAGTAAGCTCCAAACGTTCAGATAAAGACACTTCAGAAATTTTCAAATTCTCCCACATTTTGATTTGTCTGAGTAATTCATCATGCTCGTACGAGATTTTCATTGCCAATCGTTTCATACCATATGATTCTGCTATTTTTTGAGCTTGAGTTAAATAACGTCTTGTTGATTTCATATCGAAATTAATTAAAGCTAATTTGGCTCGTAATATAAAGGTCTCACAAAAAACTCGATATG
>Ga0209536_100010255_pt1 | contig 13838 bp, 13 predicted proteins | sample DeeMarSeWOR28_12_FD_187461 | JGI IMG/M metagenome (GOLD analysis project Ga0209536, IMG submission 187461) | Marine sediment microbial communities from White Oak River estuary, North Carolina - WOR-2-8_12 (SPAdes) (version 2) | ecosystem: Environmental > Aquatic > Marine > Intertidal zone >...
GCATTGCGCTCGACCCTGAGAACGTCACTGTTAAACTTCAGATCTGGGACGTAGCCGGGCAAAGCAGGTTCCAGATTCTGAGGCCGATGTACTACAGGGGTTCGAGTGGTGGGCTGTTGGTCTATGATGTCACCCGTCGCAGGACATTCATTGTGCTCGAGGAGTGGCTGGATGAGCTGCACAAGGCCATCAACAAGAAGATACCTCTGGTGCTCGTAGCCAACAAGACTGACCTACCGGATCGAGTTGTGGAGCCATCTGAGGGTCGAGAGTTCGCAGACAAGCACGACATGCCGTACATCGAGTCAAGTGCCAAGACCGGTGAAGGTATCGTTGACATCTTCCAGGAGCTCGCGGAGGTCCTCGTAGCCCAACGTGAGAAGGGCAACAACTACTAGACTTATTTTCCATATTGTTCTCATCCTAATCAATATCAGTGAGAAACGCAGTGTGAGTCATAACGATGAGTAAGAAGCCTGAAGAATCCCATCCAGTCAATGCAATCCCGCCCCTGTCTTGGGCACTAGAGTTGTACTTGAAAGCAGGTGGTAAGTTCAAGGAAGGGAAGCTAGTTGAACTCATCTTTCCGGTCGAAGACCACAAGGAGCGAATGCGTAAGAAAGGACCTCATGAGATATACATGTGGTTCTCAAAAGGGCGAGTGAACCTCCGGGCAAGATGCAGCTATGACAAGGAATGCTCCTTCAACTCTGGGAGGATCTACGGGGGAAACAGAAAAGCTGTGCAGAGCCTCGAGTGGGGTGAAGCCAGGTCTGAGACATTCTTCAAGGCACTGCGTAAATGGATTATGAAACTGGACCTTGACTTTGTGACCTTCATCAGGGCTCTCAACACCGTTTGTGACAACCGGGTGGAGATACCCCTCACAACAAAGTGGGGAAAGACTTTCCAGAAGTTCGATGAGTATCGCCGAAACCGTTGGCCAGAAGATGCTACTCCTGACAATCGGGAGAAGTTCATTGAGGAGGTCCTTGTGAGGGTCTCATTCTGGATCTTATCCGCACATCAAGTTGGTGCTTTGAAGTAACTACGGCATCACAAACAGTGTGTAGATGAGTGTGAATAGTGCCATACTGACACCTGCCAGAATGAAACTCCATGTGTGGACTTTAGAGATGAACTTGGCAAACTTCTTCTTGTAAGCAGTAACTATGTAGAGTATGACCAAGTTTGCCTTGTCGAGCGGAATTACTTTCCTCTTGTCATTGTAGTGATTCCTGCTGAACTCTAACTCGAGGTCGCTCAGGAATGCATCGAGTATCTGATTTTCATCAGGTATACTGTCACTCAACGCTCTTTCAAAGGCTGGTATATTCTTCTTGAAGTACCATCGTTCCTCAATCCAGTCATACTTTTGATGAGGATACTGAAAATTAGAGTCTAGGTGATGCTTGAACACACATATCGTTCCACCAATTAGGAGTACAATCAGTGGAGGTACAAAGATGTAGGTATATGGGTGAGTTGTCCAATCATAGTTAGCTATCAATGTGACAATGAGCCCTAGACCTGCTATTGCGATGGCCACCAGAGTGTTCGATGTTGAAGCATTTTCCTGTCTAATGTTTTCATAGTACTCTGAACGATTTACTGTGAACTCAATCAGTGTAACGATTCGTTCGTACAGGAAATCAATCTGTTCCGGGTCATCAGGAAGTGGTTTGGACACTATCTCGAAGTACCTCTTCTTGAACTCCTCCTCTGATATATCCTTCAACTAAGTACACCTCCATAGTCTTAGAGCACCAATGAAAATCCGTGCCTTAAGTTCTTTCACTCTGATTTCAGTTCAACTCATCGCGATTTTGACCAATCAAAACTGCTTTAGAGCAGATGTGTTTGTCAGGAACTGAGGTTGAATCAAGTAAATGAACATCGGCCTTCTTGTGAATCCTATCGCTGGAATGGGTGGTCGTGTCGGTCTAAAAGGCACTGATGGTGTCGTAGATGAAGCCATCAAAAGAGGAGCATCACCCGTAGCACCAAGTCGAGCTCTCGAGTTTCTCACTGCTCTGGAATCCGTTTTCTCACCAAAGCTCGAGGATGCGATTCGACTAATCACATGCCCTGGGAAAATGGGTGAGGATGTGGCACAAGAGGCTGGTCTGAGACATGAAGTCATAGAGATTGATATTGAGAACTCAACCAGCGCTGAAGACACTAAAGACTGTGTTCTTGCTCTCTATGAGGAGGAGGTCAGGCTCTTGGTTTTTGTTGGAGGGGATGGTACTGCCCGTGACATTCTAGATGCTGTTACCGCGTATGAGCTTGAGGACATGCATGTCCTTGGCGTTCCCTCTGGTGTCAAGATGTACAGTGGTATCTTCGTTGTGAACCCTGCAGATGCAGCTGAAGTAGTCAAACTAGTCTGCGACGAAAGTGCCCAGACTGCAGAGTTCGAAATCATGGATGCTGATGAGAAAGCAATCCGGAAAGACCAGTTCATAATTAATCTCTACGGCTACCTGACTGGACCATCAGTCCCTGCAAGGTTTCAAGGTGCCAAACAGGCAAGTCCTGAAACCTCTGACGAACATGAAGCACAAGAAGCTATTGCAAGATATGTGATTGAGCAAATGGAGGATGATGGTACATACATCCTAGGTCCTGGCACCACTGTGAAGACTGTGACAGATTTACTAAAGGTCAAGAAGACGACATTGGGCGTCGATGTTTACAAACAAGGAAAGTCACACAGAGATGTGAATGAAGAGATGATTCTGGAGTTGGTTGATGACTTCAGCAAGACGTGGATTATCGTTTCCCCAATTGGGCATCAGGGAATTTTGTTTGGGCGTGGAAACCAGCAGATCAGTCCAGGCATTATTGAACGCGTTGGTCGAGACCACATAATCATAATCAGCACTCCAGCAAAACTCAAGGGGATTGCTGGGGAGATTCTACGAGTTGATACAGGAGACCCCAAGATAGATGAACTACTTCGTGGTTATATTCGGGTGGTCACTGACTACAATGAAATGCGTCTAATCAAGATTGAATGAGGTGAAACGTCATCATCGTGTTGTTGACGGACTTTGGAGAGTCTGAGTATACAGGAGTTATGCGCGGTGTCATTTACTCCATTCATCCCGAGGCTCAGATTGTCGACCTCACTCACTCAGTACCTTCCCAGTCAATTAGAGAGGGTGCTTGGATTCTTCTTCAGAGTTACAAGTACTTCCCCAAAGGAACTGTGTTTGTTTCAGTGATCGACCCCGGAGTGGGAACAGCGCGAGATGCAGTTGTGGTCGTGACTGAGAACTACATTCATGTAGGTCCTGATAATGGACTCCTATACCCAGCCGCAGTTGATGATGGGATCGAACGAGTCTACAGGATTCTGATTGATGAAGCGGTCTCAAGGACATTCCATGGAAGAGACATCTTTGCAAAAGCAGCCGCTTACCATGAAACTGGGACTCTAGGAGTATTGTCTACTGAATCGAAACCTGGTCTTGATCAAGCTCTAGTGTTTCATCAAGAAGGTCGTGAGGGAGAGGTTGTCCGAATCGATAAATTTGGTAACATTATCACAAATATCCCTCCTGCAGAGAAGACCAAGTTTCAAGTTTCAATTAGGGGTGATCATAGAACCTTATCTCTCTATGAAACCTACGAGTATGGTCCTGAGGATGGTGTATTTCTTGTCACTAGCAGTTACAATACACTCGAGATTGCAGCTAAGAACCGACCTGCAACTGACATACTTGCCCTAGAAGTTGGTGAGCGAATCAAGATTGAATAGATCAGGGTTGTTTTCTCTTGAAGTATGGACAGGACTCCTCTTCGCAGTCTCGACTCTTTTCAGAGAAGTCACAGGTCTTGTGTCTTGGGGACTCGCCTAGGTCAATGCCGTATTCATCTCGCAAGAGGTCCATGGCTGCAGTTAATCCAATGTAGGTTGCTCTCTTGCAGCATCTTCTAAGTCCATCTGATGACAGATACAGTGCTTTTGATGTTACAGAATGCGCAACTGTTCGTTCGGGACCTTTTGTTGGAGTAGAACCTACAAAGAGGGCTGTGGCAACACCAGCTCCAACACAGGCTCCACAAGCACCTGCATACCCGCAAAACCCACCTGGTATCTTCATTCCTCGTCTGATTCCTTCCAGAACCATCTCAAAAGTGACAAGCGCCCCATCTGGTTTGACAACACCTCGATTCTTCATAGCTATTAGAATCGCAGCTGGAACTAGTCCATGATGTTCAGGACCGTGAAACTTGAAGCTTGGATGAGACATTGCCTTCTCTGCAACATCTTTTGGATCTGTACTCGAATCAAGCTCAGCTAATCTCTCGAGAAGCTCAAGAGCACCACTGGAATGACAAGTGTCGCACACAAAGTGACCATTTGGACAATAGATAGGTGATGACTCAATCTCACCGCAATAGACACATGATTGTTCTCGACTACTCTTGTCATAGACAAGATCTGTACCACACACCATACATGCAATCTCGTGCTCTGTGTCCTTGTTCATGATTGGTCCGCCCAGACAAATGATTGCCAATGTGACCCGACAAAAACCTGTTGATACATCTACTGCAACTCACTAATTCCGAGAGACCCCCTTTACTAGAGGTAAGCGTCCAGAATGTGCTATGTTCTATTCACTATTTGACACAGCTTTCGGTTTGTCAGGTATGGCCTTCAGAAGTGTGGAAGATGGTAGAATAGTCCACATCTTCTTACCTAGGTCAAAGAAAGATATCGTTGCTAGAATTAAGAAGATTCATCCCGATGCAACAGAGGCTCAGTCACCAAAGGTTCAGGATCTAATCAAAGACATCATTCGATATCTCAAGGGAGAACCAGTATCACTCTCAATGGATCTTCTGGATACTTCAGTGTGCTATCCTTTCCAGTTGAGGGTTCTCATGACCGAACGTACCATTCAACGAGGGAAGACTGCTAGTTATGGTTGGGTTGCTCATCAAATTGATACAAAGGGCGTCCGAGCTGTAGGTAGTGCTCTTGCACGTAATCCTTTCCCCATTGTAGTTCCCTGCCATCGTGCAATAAGATCGGACCGAACACTGGGTGGTTTTCAAGGTGGTCTTGAGATGAAACGTGCACTCCTTGAGATGGAGGGTGTCGAGTTTGACTCAAAGGGGCGAGTCCAACCAGACTTTTTGTTGACTGATGACTCCCAAACGGTCAGAACAGAAAGCAATCAGCACTTCGGTTCCATGATTTGGCTAGTATAGTAAGTAACTAAATACCGGGACATCAGTTCAAGAAACATGTCTCGAGTCATTGTCCTCGGTGGTTGTGGAATTGTTGGCATCCAAGCTGTGAAAGCCCTTGTTGTATCCAAGGAATTTGATGAGATCATCATTGGTGATATCAACAAAGAACTGGCTGACAAGTATGTCAAAGAGATTGGTGACCCTCGTTTATCCTCACATTGGGTTGACCTCAAAGACGCCAAAATGATTGTGGATGCAATCGAAGGGACTGAAGTAGTTCTCAACTGCTCTGGTCCATTCTACAAACTTGGTCCTATTATTGTGAAGGCTGTTATTGACTCCAAGATAAATTACGTTGATGTCTGTGATGATTTGGATGCCACTGAGAAACTCCTCGAGATGAACGATGAAGCGAAGAAGGCTGGTATCTCAGTACTCATTGGGATGGGTAGTTCTCCCGGTGTAGCAAACCTTCTCGCAAAGTTCTGTTCAGACCACATGCTTGATGAGGTTGAGTCCATTGACATTCTCCATGCTCATGGCGGAGAACCCTCTGAGGGTCCAGCAGTGGTTGCACATCGGATTCACAGTATGACTTCCCCAATTCCAATGTTTCTGAACGGAGAGTATACCACTGTTGATTACTTCGCAGAGGATGGCATCGCACTCCGAGAAGAGGTAGACTTCCATCAGATTGGGACATACACTTGCTACCCTTATCCTCACCCGGAAACGATAACACTTCCAAAATACATCAAATGCAAGCGAGTGACAAATCTTGGCTGTGTGCTTCCTCCAGAGTACTACCAGTTGACGCAAGATGTTGTCCGAGTTGGAATGATTGGTGAGGAACCACTGAAAGTAGGTGGAGATGAAATCTCACCAAGGGACTTTGCTATTGCATATGTCATCAAAGAGAGAGATCGCATCCTGAAGGAGACCAACTTTGGGGAACAACGTGGATGTCTGAAAATCACTCTGAAAGGAGTTGAAGATGGGGCGTTTCGACAGTACAACTTCCAGATGTCCTCAATTGGTCAGTCTATGGGGGAGGGGACAGGTATTCCTGCAGCCTTTGGTGCAATTCTAATGCATCGAGGAAAAATCACTGAGAGCGGCGTGTTACCACCCGAAGCCTGTGTCAATCCCCTTGATTTTTTGGGACTCATGCAGGAACAACTCAAACTTGAAGGGATGACTGGCGGTGGCTCTCCATTGATCATTGAATCTATTGATGAAGATGGAACTGTAGAACGACTGAAATTGTGAAACCCGTTTGAGCCATTCTATATATGTCGGTTTGACCATCATAATCGATGGGTTAGGACATGTCTGAAGAGAGAGAGAAGAAGTATGTGATTGCAGTAGACCACGGGACCTCAGCTATGAAGGTCGCACTCGCTGACACCTGTGGTGAGATTCTTGGGTTTGAGTTTGAAGAAACCCCCTTGTACCTCTTTGAGGGTGGCGGTGCGGAACAAGACCCTGATGAATGGTGGAGCGCATTCATCACTGCAACAACACGATTAGTGGATCGAAAACTAGTACCCGCAAAAGAAATTGTAGCGGTTTGCGTATCTAGTCAGTGGTCTGGTACAGTTGCAGTTGACAAGAAGGGAAAGCATCTTCATAATGCTATCATCTGGATGGACTCGCGAGGTGAACCCTACATTAGAGAAATCAATGAGGGTATCATCAATATCTCTGGTTATGGAATCCTGAATATCCTCCGTTGGCTAAGAAGTACTGGTGGTCTTCCCGCAAAAGCTGGAAAGGATCCGGCTGCTCATATCCTCTGGCTCAAGAATGAACATCCCGATGTCTATGAAGCCACATACAAGTTCTTGGAACCCAAAGACTACATGAATATGCGATTGACGGGGAGATTCGCAGCCTCATTCGATTCGATCATGCTTCATTGGGTGACCGATATACGTGATATCAATAATGTCCACTACAACAAGGGTCTCATAAAGAAGATAGGAATTGATGAAGAAAAACTGCCACCTCTCAAGAGTTCCATTGATATCTTGGGTCCAGTCCGACGTGAGATTGCCTGGGAATTAGGCATCAGTGAGGACACAAAGGTAGTGGTGGGGTCTCCTGACCTGCAATCTGCAATCATTGGGTCTGGTGCAGTTCGTGACTTTGAGGGTCATATCTACATCGGGACCAGTGACTGGGTCACATGTCATGTCCCATTCAAGAAGACAGACATTAACACGAACATGGCCGCTGTCCCCTCATCAATCCCTGGGAAGTATTTTGTAGCGAATGAACAAGAGAGTGCTGGGGCCTGTCTCACTTTTCTACGGGACAAAGTGTTCTACCCTGATGATGAAACACGAAAAGGAAACCCTGAAGTGTATCGAGAATTTGATGAAATTGTACCCACCTCTCCACCTGGTAGTAATGGACTAATCTTCACACCCTGGCTTTATGGAGAGAGAACACCAGTAGAAGACCATAATCTTAGAGGTGGATTTCATAACATGTCACTTCATGTGAATAGGGAAGACATAATCCGTTCAGTCTTTGAAGGTGTAGCTTTCAACACTCGCTGGTTGTTCGAACTAGTCGAGAAATTCATCAAACGGAAGATGGATCCGGTCAATATCATCGGCGGTGGGGGTCAGTCTGATGTCTGGTGTCAGATATTCGCTGATGTCCTCAACAGGACAATTCGACAAGTGAAAGACCCAATCATGGCAAACGCACGTGGTGCTGCATTCATCGCGGCCTCAGGACTTGGATTCTGTACATTCGATGACATCCCCAATCTTATCCAGTACTCAAACATCTTTGTGCCCAATGATGACAATAGAGCACTCTATAACTCCATGTTCAAGGAGTTTCTCAACATTTACAAGAACAACAAGGCAATGAATAAGCGACTAAATGAATAGTCGGGCTCCAAGAGATGATTACTTGACACGATTCACATTTGAGTTTGTAGAAGAGCAAGTCAGGAAGAAGACTTTCGGAGTATTGTCAACGATTGACAAGAAAGGACGACCTCATAGTACAGGAGTCATCTATGCTGTAGGTTCCCCTGAGAAGCCTTTTGCCTTCTATAGCATTGTTGGAGCTAACTATGCAAAGGTCAGAAACATCAAGAGAAATCCTAATGTTTCACTGGTTGTGACTTTTCCACATTACTGGATTCGATTTGCACCAGCAAGCTACGTTATGTTCCAAGGAACAGCAGAGATTCTTCCCAGTGATGATGTAGACGGGAAGTGGGCTATGAGCCAAACTAGAATTGGGCGAATGAATCTACAGACCGATGCTGAGGAATTGGGGGTCGAGTATGCTTACATCAAGATTAGCCCTGAACCAACAGTATTCTGCTTTGGTCTTGGATATGGTATAATGGAACTACGCGGAGATCATACTGGGGCTGCATACAAGGTGACTATTCCTGTAGACAGACGATGAATCTCACGGGTGAATCCTTTGGGCGATCGATTCTCTAGCTGAAATATCTCCTAAGTACCCTTGCGGCTCGTAAAGTAATCCATTTAGACGGTTTATTCTTCTCATCAATCTTACAAACCATCTTTCCATTGTATGTGTTCTTAAGGAGCCAACGTCCTGAAACTTGATTGTTGATGACAAGCTCAATGGAGTCCTGCAGTCTTTCATCCTTGACACCAAGTTCAGTCAAAGTGTCTAAGACCTCAAGAGCATCTGACTGATAGAAGAGCGGGAAACCAAACCTCTTCCATCCTGCTTTTTCCTTTCTACTTCCATCTGGGTTCCGCAGGTATCTGAAAATCTCATTATCTAAGATTATTTCTATCTCTTGCCTGATTATTCGATTCAAGTCTGAAGATCTCTTTTTCTTTGGAATCCGTGCTAATGCTCTCAGCAGTTTCACAGCTCCCATGAAGCAGTTCTCCGGAAACACCTTGCTCCTATCAATGGGGAAAGCTCTGCACTTCCACCCTCCTACATCATCAGAATGATATTCAACTTGGAAGTCAATCAACCTTTCTGTCCGGTCATCATCAAGATACCCGAAGTGAATGAGATAGTACAAGATGTTTCCATCTAGACAACAGCCATCATTTACTACACTCGCTTTCCCCTTTGCAGACTTTGGCATCTCAATCAAGAAGTGTCCCGAGTCCCGTTGAAATAGAAATAGATGCTCTATCGCTTTCTCAATCTTCGGAACTCTCTTTGCCCCAAGTTCAGCAAGTAGGAGAAGATTATGAGTGGTTGCTCTGTATTTTGGTTCATACATGTTGTCGAACCTTTCCCAGTGTCCCTCATTCTTCTGAGCCTTTAGAATAGCTTTCACACAGGTTGTTGTCATTATGATGTCCTGAGCTTCCTGAACATCAGAATCACTCCGTGTTTTACCATTAAGTTGTTGTAGTGCCCAAAACCTTACACTCGGATTCTCTGATTCGAGTAGCCACTTTACTGTGTTCTGACTGATATAATCCTCCCAACTCATACATCTGATTGCGAACGAAGTTCTATCAGTCTTTCCATGGGATGATTTCTGAGCCTCTTCCCTCCAGAATCTTCTGGACAAAATACGGATCCGCTAGGAGACCTCTACCTACTCCAAGCATGTCACAGACATCTTCTTCTTCGAACTTACGAACAAGACTCTCATCACGGACTTCTCCGACACCAATCACAGGAATCTTCACATGTGGTTTGATTTTGCCAGCAACGGGAATACAGGAGTCATATGGATAGCCCTTGAGGAAGTCTGGTTGTGTCTTCTCGTCGAAATAGGGGGGTATGCCTGGGTTGTAAGTCGCATCAACCACACATGAGATGTGAAGTGAATCCACACCTGCTCTCTCTATGATCTTGGCAATCTCAATACCTTCTTCCATTGCTACTCCATCAACAACATTCTCGAATCCATTCATTCGAAAGATCAATGGGTAGTCGCCCAACTCTTTTCGAATCATCTTGATGATATCTACCGAGAACCTCGCCTTGTTCTCTGTTGAGCCACCATACTCGTCGACACGTCTGTTTGTGTAGGATGAGAGGAACGAGCTCAATAGATAGTAGTGAGCTCCGTGAATTTCCACACCGTCAAATCCCGCCTCCTTTGCCCTCCGGGTAGAATCAACGAACATCTGCTTGACTTCCTCAATCTCTTCGGTTGAGATAGCTTCAGCCTTAGTATTTTTCAAAACTGGGATGTTCGATGGTCCAACATACCTCTTCTTCTTGAGACCTTTCAGTCCTGAATGGTTGATCTGGATGAATGACTTTGCTCCATGTCTGTTGATTGCATCTGCCAATTTACTCAGACCCGGAATGCACTTGTCATCATGAATCCCTATGTTCTTCGACATCATGGCATGTTCCCAAGAAATAGTGGACGCCTCTACTATGATGAGACCCACTTGCCCTTTACTAATCTCCTCATAGTGCTGAATGGCTTCATCAGTAATCAGTCCCTCCTCGGTTGCGAAGTTTCTTACCATTGGAGGTAACACATACCGATTCTTTACCTTGAGATTAGCAAATTCAATTGGTTCTGAAAGGTCTACCACTGCATTTCACCGTCTAGCCTAGAAGTCTGCTCCTGTCCTTCCTGTGCCCCAGGACTCCATTGCAACCTTGAGTTCTTCATGGCCTTCTTCCTTAGCATACTTACTCACTGGAATACCCTGCATCTTCGCATCGATTGCCTGTCTGAAAGCAATAGCACCTGCCCGTGGCCCCATTCGATGAGCATGTATTCCTGCTCCTGTTCCTATTACAATGTCCATTCCAAGGTCGTCTATCACTTCCTCGACATGTCCCTGACTGATTCCACCACTAGGCATTGGTGCAGTTTGTTCAATATTGTGTAGTGGCATAATCATGTCATGAGCGACATTAAGGAATCTTTCTTTGAGAACTGGTGCTTTTCCATAGGGAGCTGGAAATACAGTGATGTCCGAACCACATATCCTCGGCAGTTTCCCTGTCACAATGTTCGAGGATATTCCTACAATTGGTGAGTAGGTCATTGCTCCTGTGACATCCATGTGTGCCAGCAGTGGTACCTTTGGTGCTAGATTCTCACTGACGTGACGGAAAGCTGAGTATCCCACCGCGAGGAAGTTGATCATCAGTCCATTTGCTCCCAATTCGATGGCTCTCTCAGCATTCTCAAACATCCTTGGAAGTTTATCTGTGATGTTGACTGTATAGATAGTCTTCTCTCCCTTCTCAGAGTCAGCACGATCTAGTGCTTCCATAAAACTAGGAATCCTGTCCTCAAGCGTGTTGAAGTCTGGATTTGCAAGCAGTTCATCATCCTTGATGATATCTGCGCCTCCTGCTGCAGCCTCGTAAGCTAGGTCCGCTCCCATCTGGCAGGATGTATACACGCAGGGCTTCACCATGTTATTCACAATAGGTCTCTTCTTTATCTTCAGTAACTTCCGGAGACCCTTAATACCAAACTTAGGTCCCTTGAATCCCTTGAGCCAGCTCTTCGGGAACTTCATGTCAAGGCACTTGATTCTTCCATAGAGCGAGATGTTACCGATCACCGTGCTCAGCAGCATAGGAATTTGCTGACCGAAATTTTCCCATGGAAATGCGACCTGCATGATATACTGCCGACGTTCAAGGTCCTTAGGGTAACTATACTCATGCTGCGGTACTTCGTAGACACCTATCACCTTGGCAACATGCCGTCGTCGAACAGCGGGGGTTTCTCCAGGTACTAGTGTCCAAGTCCCAGTACTCTGCTCGACAGCTGCGGCATGTGCTAACTCCCTTGCATCCATGAAGGGTGGGAGTCCAACATAATATGTGCAGATGACATACTTGTCCTCATCAATAGCATCGGGTAACGCATCAGGTAGTGCATCGAGTGGAAGCTTATCCATTATAATCAACCACCCTACAGAGTGTCAGCCCGTCTTATGTTCTTTTGGAGATAGTTCGGGTTAACATACTCATCTAAGTCGTCGTTATGTTGCGAACCCTACCTGATGTCATGGTCTATTGGTTGCCTGTACTATCTCTTTCTTAGTAAAACTCCGATAATTGCAATGACCCCAATTGATGCTCCTACTCCAACTGCGATGAGAATGAGACTCACATCATCAGGTAGAATCGCTCCAATGACATATTCCAGAACAAGGTCGTCGTAGAACATGGTGTATCCGTCTGTAACATGACCTGTGAACACAACAACAATCTCATGTTCAGGTATGACATAGACATGCTGTCCTTCTCTACCATGAGCACCATAGAAACCAGCTGTTGAGTTCACCCAGCAGTGGTATCCGAATTCCGTCCAATACCATCCATATCTGTTTTCGTTATTTGCATAACTGTGAACTTGAGTCATATTTTCAATCCACAAGGAGGGGACTAGTTGTGCATCATCCCACATCCCATTGTTTAGACAAAGCAATCCGAGTTTCGCCAACCCTCTTGATGTCAAAGATATCGAAGATCCCCCGACATTGATACCAAAATCATCAGCAATCCATCCGTACCTTTCAATCCCTAATGGTTCAAAGAGATTTTCCTCTGCAAACATAAGCGGAGTCAGGCCAGTAGTACTGTTGATTATTGCAGAGAGGAGATGTGAGCCACCCCTATTGAAATTCCACACTGTACCTGGATCTGCTTCCATTGGTTTGTCCAATACATATTGAATCCAATCCAGAGTCTCTCTCATTTCGTAATAGTCATTCCACACACTGAAGTTGGCTTCATCCCACTGCATCCCCGAGGTCATTGTTAGTAGATGTTCGATTGTGATGCTCTCCTTCCTAGCATCTAGGTTGTCAACTACACGATCAGGGAAGAAGTCAAGGACTTTTTGGCTGACATTGTCAATGAATCCCTTTTCAATTGCGATTCCAATCAGCAACGAGTTCACCAATATCGCTGTTGATCCAATGGAGAGTAAATTCGTTTCATCGTGATATGGTGAAAAATAAGTTTCATGTACTAGATATCCATTACGTGTCACTAAGAAGCAATAGTCTCCTGTATCATTACACAGAGAATCAACTTGTGTCAGTAAGGTTGAGTTCAGACCTTGCTGCTCAGGTGTCGCTACCTGCCAATCGTTAGTTGGCCAATATGATTCTTGCATAACTGCGGTTGCAGAATTGATCTGCAGAATAAGTGTCAGGATGACAGCTAAAGAAGCAAGCTGAACACCTTTTCTATCTCCTTTCATGTGTTCAGCGCAATACTATACTATACTTAGCTTGCTGATTGGCGCAAGAAATCATCGCTTCATACGCACAGCTAGGGCGACAACCGCAATCACAACAACACCCACCAGTATCAGGAGTTCTATAGGTGCACTCAGAAATGGTTGTGGTTCAGGATAGATATTGGTGACAGCATCAACTATGTCACTGACAGTTGAGTCATATGGGTAGAAATCTTCAACGTCTGAGGAGAATGTGACTATCATGTCATGTTCCTCAATCACATAGATGAATTGACCATTGTATCCTCTGGCTGAGTACCAGTCGTGTTGATCATCAATCCACCACTGATAGCCATAGCTGACCTGAGTGTATGGTGTTGAAGGACCGTGACTAGAACGATTAACCCAGTCTGCTGACACAACTTGTGTCTCATCCCACGTTCCATTGTTTAGATACAAGAGCCCGAAT
>Ga0209536_100010256_pt1 | contig 13838 bp, 8 predicted proteins | sample DeeMarSeWOR28_12_FD_187461 | JGI IMG/M metagenome (GOLD analysis project Ga0209536, IMG submission 187461) | Marine sediment microbial communities from White Oak River estuary, North Carolina - WOR-2-8_12 (SPAdes) (version 2) | ecosystem: Environmental > Aquatic > Marine > Intertidal zone >...
GTGATCCTGACCAAGTTGCATGCCGGCGGCAAGATTTCCAACAAAAACTACCAGTTTTCCGGTGGCCTGCATGGTGTCGGTGTTTCTGTTGTCAATGCCCTGTCATCAATGCTTGAAGTAGAGGTCAAGCGTGATGGCGTGGTCTACAGCATGGCCTTCAAAAAGGGTGCTGTAACAACAAAACTGAAAAAAATCGGCACCGTCGGCAAGCGCAATACCGGTACTCGAATTCATTTCTGGCCTGACAAAAAATATTTTGATTCAGTTAATTTTTCCTTGCCGCGTCTCAAGCATGTATTACGCGCCAAGGCTGTGCTGTGCCCCGGCCTGGAAGTTACATTACTGGAAGAAAAAAGCGGCGAGAAACAGACATGGTTCTATGAAGGTGGCTTGCAGGATTACCTCGGTGAAAACCTGTTCGACAAGGAAACCATGCCGCTTGAGCCGTTCACTGAAAGTATGGCGGGTCAGAATGAAGCGGTCGACTGGTCTGTTACCTGGCTGGTGGAAAGCGGTGAACTGGTAACGGAATCCTATGTCAATTTAATCCCAACGGCACAGGGTGGTACCCATGTCAATGGATTGCGTACCGGCCTGACCGATGCCCTGCGTGAGTTTTGTGAATTTCGCAGTCTCATACCTCGCGGCGTCAAGCTCAGCCCCGAGGATGTCTGGGATCGTGTCTGCTACGTGCTTTCAGTCAAGTTGCAGGACCCCCAGTTTTCCGGTCAGACCAAGGAACGGCTGTCATCTCGTGAATGTGCAACATTTGTTTCGGGCGTGGTTAAAGATTCATTCAGCCTGTGGCTCAACCAGCATACGGATGCCGGTGAAGCGATAGCAATGCTTGCAATCGAGAATGCGCAAAAACGCTTGCGCGCAGGTCGCAAGGTTGTTCGAAAGAAAGTAACATCCGGTCCGGCATTGCCGGGAAAACTGGCCGACTGTACTTCGCAGGATACAACACGAACTGAAATATTCCTGGTGGAAGGCGACTCTGCCGGTGGTTCCGCCAAGCAGGCCCGTGACCGTGAATACCAGGCCATCATGCCGTTGCGCGGAAAGATACTGAATACATGGGAAGTGTCCCCGGACCAGGTGCTGGCTTCACAGGAGGTACATGATATTTCAGTTGCACTCGGGGTAGAACCGGGTTCCAGTGATATCAAGAGCCTGCGTTATGGCAAGGTATGCGTACTTGCGGATGCTGATTCCGATGGTTATCACATTGCTACCCTGTTATGCGCGCTGTTTTTACGCCATTTCAGGTCGCTGGTCGAAGCAGGTCATATCTATATCGCCATTCCGCCGCTGTATCGCATCGATGTCGGTAAAGAAATTTTCTATGCACTGGATGAAGCAGAGAAAGAAGGTGTGCTGGATCGTATCAGTGCTGAAAAAAAACGGGGCAAAGTCAACGTCACTCGCTTTAAAGGCCTGGGTGAGATGAATCCGTTGCAGCTGCGCGTCACCACCATGTCACCGGATACGCGCAAGCTGGTGCAGCTGACTATCGAGCAGGGCGACAAAACAAACCAGATGATGGATATGCTGCTGGGCAGGAAGCGTGCGCCAGACAGAAAAAAATGGCTGGAAAAGAAAGGCGACCTCGCGGTTGTTTAGAGATTATTGAATAAACGCAAAGGGCACGGAGGCGCAAAGTTCTCAAAGGAATTTTATGTTAGTTGTTTATGTCAGTCAGATTAAATACACAATGCGCACATGGCTGTTGCATACAATAATCTTGAGTAATAATGCTTAGAACGACCAATAAAAATCTTTGCGTCCTTTGCGCCTCTGCGCCCTTTGCGTTGAATTTAGAAAGCTAAACAGGGTTTCATACAATATGACCGATCAATCTGAAATTGATTTCGAAGGTATCGAGCGGCAACCGCTTGCCGAGTTTACCGAGAAGGCATACCTGGATTATTCCATGTACGTTATTCTCGATCGTGCACTACCCTTTATTGGTGATGGCCTCAAACCGGTGCAGCGGCGCATTGTTTATGCGATGTCAGAACTGGGGCTAAGCGCCGCATCCAAGCATAAAAAGTCAGCACGTACGGTAGGTGACGTGCTTGGTAAATATCATCCTCATGGTGATAGCGCCTGCTACGAAGCCATGGTGTTGATGGCGCAGCCGTTCTCTTATCGCTATCCTTTGGTGGATGGTCAGGGTAACTGGGGTTCTGCCGATGACCCCAAGTCTTTTGCTGCCATGCGTTATACAGAATCGCGGCTCATGCCTTATGCAGACGTATTGCTGCGTGAACTGGGGCAGGGTACAGTCAACTGGGTACCCAATTTTGACGGTTCTATGCAGGAGCCGGAAACCTTGCCTGCGCGGCTGCCAAATGTACTGCTCAATGGCGGCACGGGCATCGCCGTGGGCATGGCAACCGATATATTGCCGCATAATCTCAATGAGGTGGCCAGTGCGTGTATACGTTTACTGGAACAGCCAAAATCTACTCTCGAGGAAATCTGTGAGCACATCAAGGGCCCGGATTTTCCGACTGAAGCCGAAATCATTACGCCGCGCAAAGACATACTGGAAACTTACCGCACAGGAAATGGAAACATTCGTCAACGTGCAATCTATGAGGCAGAGGGTCACGATATCGTTATCACGGCATTGCCTTACCAGGTGTCCGGCAACAAGGTTATCGAGCAGATTGCTCAGCAAATGATCGCGAAAAAGCTGCCTATGGTTGAAGACCTGCGCGATGAATCAGATCATGAAAACCCGACCCGTATTGTCATTGTGCCACGTTCAAATCGTGTCAATAAAGAAGAGCTGATGCATCATCTGTTCGCAACCACTGATCTTGAGCGCAGTTATCGCGTCAACATGAACATGATTGGTATCGATGGCCGCCCTCAGGTCAAGAACCTGCTCTCGCTGTTGAGCGAATGGATCAAGTTCCGCAGTGTGACTGTGAGACGTCGCCTGCAATGGCGTCTCGACAAGGTCAACATGCGTTTGCATATCCTTGATGGTTTGCTGATTGCGTATCTTAATATTGATGAAGTCATTGCCATCATTCGTGAAAACGACAAGCCCAAGCCGGTGCTGATGGCACGTTTCAAGATCAGTGACGAACAGGCTGAAGCGATTCTTGAATTGAAATTGCGCCACCTGGCAAAGCTCGAGGAAATGAAGATCCGAGGCGAGCAGGATGAACTTTCAGTGGAACGCGACAGCCTGGAATCAGTTCTGGCTTCAGCGCGTCGATTAAAAACTCTGATACGCAAGGAAATTCTGGAAGATGCTGAGAAATACGGCGATGAGCGCCGCTCGCCGATTATCGAACGTGGCGCAGCACAGGCCATTAACGAAGCTGCACTGATCACAAGTGAAGCGATCACTGTTGTACTTTCGAAGAAAGGCTGGGTCAGGGCTGCCAGGGGACATGATATAGATGCGAGTAAACTGAATTACAAATCCGGCGATGAATTCCAGGCTTCAGCAACTGGCAAAAACAACCAGCTCGCCGTATTTCTGGACTCAAGTGGACGCGCCTATACATTACCCGCACATAAACTGCCATCGGCAAGAGGGCAGGGCGACCCGCTGACCAGTTACTTCGCATTACCTGCAGGGGCCAGCTTTGTTTCGGTGATGATCGGTGACCCGGACCAGTTTTACCTGGTGGGCAGCAGTTTTGGCTATGGTTTTGTCGTTCGACTCGGTGACATGCATGCGCGCACCAAAACCGGAAAGGCCATGTTGAATGTCGGCAAGCAGGCCAGGTCACTGCCGGCGGTACCCGTGCGCGACCTCGAAAAGGATTATATTGTTGCGGTAACATCAGAAGGCCACATGCTGGTCACCGAACTCTCGAAATTGCCACAGATGGCGCGTGGCAAAGGTAATAAAATCATAAATATACCTGCTGCCAGATTAAAGTCGGGTGATGAGGTGGTTGTGGCATTATCGCTGATCCAGGATGGTGAAAAACTCACCGTTCATTCTGGTAAAAAATACAAGGTGATGAAGCCCGACGAGGTCGACAGCTACTACGGTGAGCGTGGACGTCGAGGTCTTAAACTGCCGCGTGGTTACCGCAGTGTCGACCGCCTGGAAGTGCAGCAGAAAGCTGCCAGAGAAGACTAGGCATCATTCATGCAGTGAGAGATTAATTGTTTTCTCGCAAAGGCGCCAAGATCGCAAAGAAGATATAAAGTTAACATTAATATCAATATCAATGTGGCGAACATAAACTCACATCATACCTTTGCGTACTTTGCGCCTTGGCGAGAGTAATATCAGTTTTATATGTGTATATCGATAAAACAATACATATATTAATTTGCGTGTTTTGCGGCAATTGAATTATTCGTTTTTACCCATATATAAGCAGCAAGTAACTTTATGTGAGGCATTATGAAACGCATTGCACTTTTTCTGGCTACCAATATCGCCGTTCTGATCATTCTGAGTATCGTCCTCAGTATCCTCGGCGTCGATTCATTACTGCAGGAAAACAACGTTGATCTTGATTTACAGGCGCTGCTTATATTTTCTGCTGTGTTCGGTATGGGAGGTTCATTCATTTCGCTGGCCATGTCGAAATGGTCAGCTAAGCGCATGACCGGTGCACAGGTTATCGAACATCCACAAAACAAAACCCAGCAATGGCTGTTGGCGACTGTAAAACGACAGGCCGAACAGGCGGGTATCGCCATGCCGGAAGTGGCTATTTATAACTCACCGGATATCAATGCTTTTGCTACAGGTATGAGTCGTAACAGCGCACTGGTCGCCGTCACGACTGGTCTGATTAATAATATGAAAATGGATGAAGCCGAGGCGGTTTTGGGCCATGAAATATCGCATGTGGCAAACGGCGACATGGTAACCCTCGCATTGATACAGGGCGTTGTTAATACTTTTGTGATTTTCTTTTCGCGCGTCGTCGGCCATGTTGTTGACCGTGTTGTCTTCAAAACAGAGCGCGGTTATGGGCCAGCGTATTACATAACCAGTATTCTTGCACAGATCGTGTTCGGGATTCTGGCCAGCGCTATCGTTATGTATTTCTCTAGATTGCGTGAATTCAGAGCTGATGCAGGCGGTGCGAGCCTGGCCGGCAGGGATAAGATGATTGCTGCGTTACGAAGATTGCAGTCGATTCATGAGCCATCACACTTGCCTGATCAAATGGTTGCGTTCGGTATTAATGGCGGCCTGGCTGAAGGCATGCGCAAACTGTTCATGAGTCATCCGCCGTTGTCGCAACGGATAGCTGTTTTACAAGCTTTGAGTTAATGGCGTATAGACAAAAGGGGCTAGGGACTAGGTGCTGGGGACTAGAATGCAGATTTATCCTAGTACCTAGACACTAGAACCTGGTTCCTTATCGCCGGTTAGTGAAGCTAACCAGCGATATCGGTGAAGTCATAGTTCATTTGTGCCTGCGGTTCCTGCAGGAAATAACCCTGGATAAAGTTCACGCCCATTCCCCATAATAAAGACAGGCTGTTAGCGTCTTTTACGAACTGCGCAATTGTGTGTTTACCAGATGCAGTAGCCTGATCGGTAATTTTCTTGATGGCTTCCTGGCTTTGTGGATTGTCAGCAAGATCGTCCAGGAAGCTCTTATCCAGTCTTATATAGTCGGCATCAACATGCTCAAGCAGCTGGAACGGGTTGGTGCCTGATCCAAAGTCATCAAGTACGAAACCACACTTGATTTTCTTCAGGCTGTTGGCCAGGTCTTTAGCATTTTTCAGGTTGGTTACCGCAACCGATTCCTTGACTACGAAAATTAACGAGTTCTCCGGCAGGCCCTTGTCCTTGATCTGGAAATCGACCCATTCAATCAGTGTCTCGTCCTTGATTGATGCAGCTGACAGCTTGATGAAAAAGCGTGTGTTTTTGCCTTTCTGAGTGCGTTTGACCACATCCTGTATCGCTCTATACAGTACCCAGCGGTCGATTGCCGTAGACATGCCTATGCGTTCAGCGGCAGGCAGAAATTCATGTGGCATGATCATGTCCTTGCCATCTTCCCCGAACATGCGTACGAATACTTCATAGCGCTCATCGGGGTCGCCATGAAGGCTTATAATTGGCTGGTAGAAGAGCACAAACCTGTCATCCTTGAGCGCCTGGGTTAACTGTTCTTTGAAAAGCGAATCAACTTCATGTCTTGTCAGTTCGCCTTCTTCCGGGACGTATATCTTTATCTGGTTTGTGCCCGCTTGTTCAGCCTCATCAGAAACCTTGTCAGCACGGCGCAGAACTCCATTGGTTTCGGGTGAGTTCTTGTCAATCAGTGTAATACCAATACAGCATGTTGTATTGATTTTTTCATTACCTATATTTACGTCCAGATCCATAATCGCGGTCTGGATTTCTTCTGCATATGCTAGAGCTGAGTCATTATCCTGGTCATAGGCAATAATCGAATAACTGGGATTCATGAATGAAAGTGTATCGTTATTATGGGTCACTTGTTTCAATGCGCTTGCGACTTCAACAAAGAACTTGTCGATATCAACTGCGCCTATGCGGTTCTTTATGTCGGCAAAATTGTCCAGTCTGATCTCTATCAGTGCGGCGGAGCTCTGTTCTGATTCACAAAGGGATATCGTTTCTTCAAGTTTGTCCAGGCAGTATTGCCTGTTATACAAGCCGGTAAGCTGGTCTTTCTGGCTGAGCTCTTTAAGTCTCTCTTCGAGTGCTTCAGTATTTGCACCTTCCTGACGAATGATGACCTGTATGCATGGTTCGCCTTCAATGCTTGCAGGTGAGAACTCCATTTCACCCTCAAATTTTGTACCATCGGGTTTTTGCAGGTGTGTCTTGTGGACTTCTGTTGTCGCGTCTTTTTGCAAATAGTCTCGCAGAAATGATTTGAAGCCGTCTCTGTTATCCGGTGCAACCATATCCAGTATCGGCATGCTCTCCAGTTCATCGGAGTGCTCTAATCCAAACAGGTCCAGGTATGAGGCGTTGGAATATACATGCATACCTTCATGTACGTAGGCAATAGCATCACGTGAACTGTCCAGTAAGGATGCACAGCGACGCTCTGACTCGCCCATCGCGGTTTCAAGTTTGTGCATTTGTCGCCAGCTGCGCAGCGCACTAAGTTCGCGGTTAATTACCATGCGAAGATGATCCATGTTGTCATATGAAGACAGGTCAGCGGCACCTTCCCTCATAGCTGTAACAGTTGATTCCTCACTGCCATTTTTTTGAACGGCAATCACGGGAACGGGTGTGCCGTTCAAACTTTGCCTGATACAGTCACAAACCTCTTTCAGTGAGATCAGTTCCATCCCCTGTGTGTATAAAACCATGTCAGGCTCTTTCTTGCGAATTGCCTCGGACAGGTCCTCTGTGTCTTCAACTCGTGTGGACCGTGCTGCATAGCCTTCATTACGTAGTGTGCTGACGATTTTTTCTTCTGTATCAAAAGAATCGTCAATCACCACGAGATTGATTTTCTTCTCGTCCACAAATGTTTCCCTTGGTGCCTCGGCGGCTAATGCATTAATTGACATAGTTTTTTCTTGTTATTAGAGCGATGACCATATTTCGTCAAAGTTATCCTTGTTTATGGCGGCCGACTTGGCTTTTTCTTCTTTTTTCATTTTTTCCACGACCTCTGTGGGTGTGAACTGGAACTGGGTGAATGAACCTGTGTGTTCTTTAATTGAATCAAGGTGGATTTCCATTTTTTCTCCCTGGTCCTGGTCCTGGTTCTTGTCCTTGTCCTGATTCTGTCCCTGATTCTGCTTCAGAATGTTGATTTTCAGTTTGTCACCGGGTCTGAATGCATGTGTTGGAAGCAGTACACTCATTGGTAGCTCCAGGGCTTTTATAGCTGGCAGCATCAGGCACTCGAAAGGTTCTTCATTAGGTCTGTTGCTGCGTTGCACTGTGGCGGACATGACTTTGGGTGACAGTACCTGGACACCAATTTCCAGGCCGCTTTCACGGATGAATTGCATCCACCGAATTACGCCGATTCGCCATGTGAGGCTTCCGTCAGGTTCGTTTTCATGTAATGCGATGGGCTCGCCTACCTGCGCCCTGGAGGTGATAGTTGAATTCCAGCGAAGACAATAACCGCCAGGACTGATATTAACTATCTCCCAGTGTTTGTCATATTTATCAAACAGTCCGAGTTTGGTGTTTTCCTGAAACTGCTTTTCTTTAGCATAAGCTTCCGTTAGAACTTTGTTTTTAGCTACCAGGTCCCAGGGGTTTTCATGATTACTGCCTATTTCATGGTGGGTCATGTAAGTTGATTCAACCTGCGACTCACTGGCTTTTGTATCTTCAGGTATGGTTTCCAGTGAAATATTAAGCTGGTTGCGTTTCCCGGGATTTATCACTTCCGGTTCTTCTTCAGCTTTAACTTTGCCGGCGATTTCTCTGGCAGCATTTACCAGGCCTATTGCCGCCTTGATGTTTCCGCGCCTGTCAGCCCGCGAGAAGCGACGTTTTGCACAAACGCCCCATGACATGGCAAGGACCTGTAATGTTTCAGCCGACAACTGGTCACCAATAGCGAGTTTTCCTTCCGTGTTTTGAGCGCTGTTGATGTCTTTACGAATGGTATCGACGAGCTCTGATGTTTCAAGTGTAAGGATCTCGGGTGTGCCGTTACAGTCTTCCATTGACAGGTAATTCGGCGGGCGGTCCTGGTCGATTCTGGAACAGAAGAATCTATTGACCTGGTGTTCACGGGCTTCTTTTCCGAGTTTCGTCAGGTCGGCCCATTCTGCCAGTTTGTTATATACGCGTTCCGAGTCGCTTTGTCTCAGTGCCGAGGGACGTGCCAGCGCGAACAGCAATACCTGTTTGTAGTAGTCAGCAATGCTGGCTTTATTCAGCCTGTATTCAACGTCAGGTATCGTCTTGTTGTGGATGCCCTGTTGTTCGGCATAGGCATACATCTGATGTATGTCGTACCAGGTGCCTACCGGATAGGGTTCATAGATTTCACTGGCCCTTAGCAGGAGCTCGGCCATATAACGTATCGCACGCAGTATCGCTATATTTTGCGTCTTTGAATCAACCTTTTTATCCAGGCCGTTTGCGGCTTCAAAAATAATGATCTTGTAGCCGTAGGACATTTCCTTCAGTAATGACTGGTTCAGGTTTATTATTTTCTGGCTTTTTTCAGGTAAGGGCAGGGTGCGATTAATGAAATATTTTTCCAGGTTGTCAAAAATGTTGCGCACCGGTTCGCGCAACAGTTCCATGTCTTCTATGCGGTATCTGTTAGGCATGGTCTGGCGGTTCAGATCGCGTAAGGCGCTGTAAATCTGCCGCGTCATTTCACCCATGTTGGCATGGGGTAAGCCCGCCAGCCATTTTCTCAGCTTGCGCGGGTGATTTGGAATCGCTCCCTTAGCGGGCGTATTTTGTTCGGGTATATGTAATTTCATTGTCAGTCAGTTCACTATCCAGCCCTGTAGGCCTGCCTGATCTCAATCTTGTTTGATAAAACAAGGAGATAGTTATGTTTTTATTGTTTGTAACTGAAACACTGATAATTGTAGCTCAGATAGTGAAAATTGCTGTTTTTGACGCTTCACCCGGCATTTCCTTTACCAGCCGGGGCACCAGGAATCCGGGAAGCTCCTGTTTGAGCGTATTCTGTATCTCAATAGCACTGCTCCTTGGGACATCGAAATGCATTGCGCCCTGAACAGGGTCCAGCATGTGCAAATAATATGGCAGTACTCCTGCCTGATACAAACGCCTGCTCAGAGAAATGAGTGACGCGCTGGAATCGTTAACACCCTTTAACAGCACGCTTTGATTGAGCAGGGTAATACCCGTAGAAGCCAGCCGTTGCAGTGCTTCAAGTTCGTCATGCATCAGTTCATTGGCGTGATTGGCGTGGATCACAAGCGTTATTCTGAAACGCAGTTTTTGTAATAGTGTGATCAGCCCATTATCAATGCGCGAGGGCAGTACAACCGGGAGCCGCGTATGAATGCGCAGCCATTGTATATGTGGAATTTGTTCGAGTGCAGTGCACAGGCGCTCCAGTTTTTTGTTATCCAGTACCAGCGGGTCGCCTCCGCTCAGGATAACTTCATGGACATCATCGTGCGTGCGCAGGTATTCGATCGCCCGTTGCCACTCATTTTTGCGTGGATTTGAACCGGAGTATGGGAAATGGCGCCTGAAGCAATATCGGCAGTGTATTGCGCAGGCGCCGGTTGTTACCAGCAAAACACGCCCTTTGTACTTATGCAGCAGTCCGGGAGTTGCCATCGCACTGAGATCCCCAACGGGATCCGTGAGCCCGGAGAGCGTGTTTTCTGCTGCAACCGGCAGCACCTGCATCAGCAGCGGATCATCAGCATCGCCCTTTTGCATTTTATTAACAAATGCCCTCGGTACCCGCAGGCTGAAATCGCGATTTCGAACGGGTTTGTTTTTTATATGCTCGAGCCCAAGCTCGTATAATAATTCATCGACAGAGGTAATAGCGTTGGCCAGCTCGAACTGCCAGTCAGTGGATTCACCGGTTTTTAGCAACTTGATATTGCTCATATGTATTGATTCGGCGTGTGCTCTAAACGGTATTCGGGTAAGATTACGCCCTGAATTAAACAGGTTAAAAGCATGGCATCATACAACACAAACGAATTTAAGAACGGATTGAAAATCATGCTGGATGGCGATCCGTGTTCTATTACTGAAAATATTCTTGTCAAGCCCGGGAAAGGCCAGGCGTTCAATCGTGTCAAGGTGAAGAATCTGAAGACCGGACGCACCCTCGAGCGTACATTTAAAGCCACCGAATCGGTTGAAGCTGCTGATGTTGAAGACATCGGCGTGGAATTTTTATACACAGACGGCGAATACTGGCATTTCATGGAACCGGAAACTTATGAACAGCATGCTGCGGACAGTGTTGCAGTTGGCGATGCGTCCAAATGGATCAAGGGCCAGGAAAGCTGCGTGATGACATTGTGGAACGGCGCACCACTGTCAATAACCCCGCCTAATTTCGTAGAACTCACCGTGATACAGACCGACCCGGGTCTCAAGGGCGACACTGCGCAGGGAGGCTCCAAGCCGGCAACACTGGAGACAGGTACGGAGGTCAAGGTGCCGCTATTCATTGATGAAGGTGATGTGCTGAAAATTGACACCAGAAACGGTGAATATGTTTCCAGGGCCTGATGCGGGCTATGAGTGAGAGCTGGCGGCCAGCAGCATCCAGAGAAGTCATGCAGTTAAGGGCCCGTATGTTGAGAGACATACGGGCCTTTTTTGATCAGCGTGACGTGCTTGAAGTAGAAACGCCCTTGTTGTCTTCATCATCTACAACAGATCCCAATATCAACAGTCTCTCTACTCGCTATCAACATCAGCGCCTTTATCTGAATACATCACCTGAATACTGCATGAAGCGCTTGCTGGCTGCCCACGGTGATTCGATCTACCAGGTCTGCAAGTCGTTTCGTGATGGCGAACTGGGGCCGAATCACAATCCGGAATTCACCATGCTGGAATGGTATCGACCAGGGTTTGACATGTTTGAGCTGATGGATGAGCTTGGAGACCTGGTGCAGATGCTGGCTGGCAATTACGCACTCAAAATCGACAGTGTGCAAAAAATCAGTTACGCCGAAGCTTACCAGCACGCTGCCGGCATCAATCCGCATGCGACCACGGCAGATGAATGTCGCAGCTGTGCTGTGAAACACGGTATCGAGCAACCGGTAGGTCTCGAAGATGATATTGATGAGTGGCTGGACTGGCTGTTGACGCAGCTGGTCATGCCGAAATTTCAGGCTGATGGCTTCACCTTTATATATGACTATCCGGAGTCGCAGGCAGCGTTGGCGAAGCTGTATAAAAATCAGCACGGCTTTAATGTTGCCGCACGTTTTGAATTGTTTTATGGCGATACAGAACTGGCCAATGGTTATCATGAATTGCTCGATGCAGGCGAACAGCGTGAACGATTTGAACACGAGAACATGCAACGTGTTAAAGCCGGGCTGCAGCCATCGATCATTGATGAGAAATTGCTGGAAGCACTTGAACATGGCTTGCCGGCATGTAGCGGAGTTGCGTTAGGTCTTGACAGGTTGCTGATGTCACTCACCGGCGTAGACAAAATCGAACGGATTCTTGCCTTTCCTTTTTCACGAATTTAACAACTTCTCAAGCAGGCGAGCTATATTTAGTCTGTACATCAAATGATGAATCGGGGCTAAAGTGTAAGGTTTTCCGACTGACGAATGCACTTGAAATCATTATTAAAAACAGGCATTCTGAAGAGGACACGTATCGCAATGAGGCGATATATTCCTCTACGCTTGGCCTCTAGCATACAAATTCATTCTGTAAATGAACATGAAGGGTAACTTCAGGCATATCGAAAATGAGCAAATTTCCTAGAATTCTTTTCTTTCTATTCGGTTTTTTAGCCAGCACCGCACAGGCAGATAATATCGTTACAGTCGGTGTGGCGCCCCATGGCGGTTATGTCATTCTTGGAGGTACCGTAATACCGCTCAAGGAAGTAACACTGTCTGCACAGATTCCGGGCATCGTTCAAACCCTCGCAGGTGAAGAGGGTGACAGCTTCACTGCAGGTGCTGAACTGGTAACCATTAATGATGACGAGCTACAGGCTAAAAAGCGCGCTGCAGAAGCGCAGCTGAGCGCCGCCTACACCGCCATGCAGAATGCTCAGGTTCAATACACACGGGAATTGTGGAACCCGAGCATTTACAACCCGCGACCGATGGGAGGCATGGCGATGCCTACCATGTTTGACTCATTCTTTGACGGTGGTAGAGGCAGTCCGATGGGCAGCGGCAGTGACAAGGGCATTGAACGTCATGCGGACCTGGTGACCCAGGGCACACAGGTGCAGGCTGCCCAGTCAAGAATTCAACAGGCAGAATCGGGCCTGCGCGAAATCGAAGCCAAAATTCGTGATGCCAAATCAACCGCACCGTTTGATGGCGTCATTACCGACAAGATGGTCGAGGTGGGTGATACGGTGCAGCCCGGTCAGCCACTGCTGAAATACTCTTATTCGAAGTTTCTGCGTATCAAAGCTGAAGTTCCGGCCCGACTTGTGCCCGGATTGCACAAGGACATGGTGGTGCCGGCCAGGCTTGATGTCAATAACACCAAGGTTAATGCACGGGTAGCGTTGATTGCGCCAGAAGCAGACAGGCAACAGCACACCATCACTGTCAAATTTGACCTTCCCGAGGGTGTGCCAGGTGGGCCCGGCATGTATGCAGAAGTTATGATTCCGGACATTAATTCACCCACCAGAGCGCTGCCGGTGATACCCAAATCGGCAATCATCAAGCGGGGAAGTTTGCCGTCAGTAAGAGTGCTTGATGATGAGGGCAAGCCCAAAATGCGTTTGATACGCACAGGTATCGAACTGGATGCAAACCACGTTATCGTGCTTTCCGGCTTGAAACCGGGTGAGCGCATACTGACATCCGAGGAACAGTCACCGGCTAGCTGGGATAAGCCGTAAAATTACTTCCGTTACTGCAGGTTGAAAGTATCTCCAAATGGTACGCCACATGCAGCATGGATGGCTCGCCGTGTAGCCGGCGGATATTCAAAACCAGAATGAGCTAAATGAAGCAATGGCAGACGAACAGGATAAAGACAAAGACACAGGCGAGGCGCAGGCCTCATCCGACAATACTGATACTTCCAGTGAAGCATCCCAAGAGCCCGGTAGCGGCGGCCAGGAGCATTATGATCTTGGCATAGCGGGAAATATAGCGAACAAGTTCATCAACACGCCGGTAACACCGATGCTGTTGATTGCTGCATTACTGGTTGGTGTCATGGGTCTGATCTT
>Ga0209536_100010257_pt1 | contig 13836 bp, 14 predicted proteins | sample DeeMarSeWOR28_12_FD_187461 | JGI IMG/M metagenome (GOLD analysis project Ga0209536, IMG submission 187461) | Marine sediment microbial communities from White Oak River estuary, North Carolina - WOR-2-8_12 (SPAdes) (version 2) | ecosystem: Environmental > Aquatic > Marine > Intertidal zone >...
GGGATTCGAACCCTTGGTACCGTTGCCAGTACACTTGATTTCGAATCAAGCACCTTCGACCGCTCGGTCAGCTCTCCGCGGCGGAAGCTAGCAAAACACTTTGGGGTGTCAACGTCGTTTCGGTGGGTCGTTTTTGGCGCGGATCGCCGCGAAAAAGCCGGTCAATAGCGCGCTGCATTCGTCGCCGAGCACACCCGGGATGCATTCGAACCGGTGATTGAGCCTCGGGTCGCTGCCGATCGTATAGAGCGTTTCCGTGGCGCCGGCCTTCGGGTCGTTGCAGCCCCAGACGACACGCGGCACGCGGGCGTTCACCAATGCGCCGGCGCACATCGGGCAGGGCTCGAGCGTCACATAGAGCGCGGTGTCGATCAGGCGCCAGCTCCCGAGCGCTTCTGCTGCTTGTCGAATCGCGATCATCTCGGCGTGGCTCGTCGGGTCTTGGCTGAGCTCGCGCAGGTTGTGGCCGCGGCCGATGATCTTGCCTTCGTGGACGATGACGGCGCCCACAGGGACCTCTCCCTTGCCCTGCGCGAGCTTCGCTTCCGCGATTGCCGCGCGCATCCACCGCTCATCGGTTGTCAGGTCGGTCATAACGAGCCTCGCGCCTCTCGGTACCATTCCGTCAGCGCCACCAATCCCTGCTGGCGGTTCACGATGGGCTCGTAGCCCAGGTCTCGTTTGGCTCGACTCATGTCGAAAGCGCTGGTGCGGCCGCGGCGGATCACTTCCGTCGGGTGCAAAGACGATAGCCCGGTCCTGGAAGCGAGCCAGGCCCAAGCGTAGGGGCCCGCGCGCTTCGGCGGGGTCCAGCCGAGCGCCTCGCTGAGCTCGGTGAAGAACTCGCGTGAGACCGAGAGCTCGGTGTCGACGACGTAGTAGACGTTGCCGGTGGTGACCGTGGTCCCAAGCGCGCACCGAACCGCGTGCGCGAGGTTGTCGATATACGTGGTTGCCAAGAGCTTCTTGCCACCGCCCACGAGTCGGATGCCGCCGCTTTCGGCTTCGGCTTTCCACAGAGGCAGGTGTGTCGTGTCCGTGGGCCCCCATACGAGCCCGGGGCGGAGCGCGATCGTCCAGAACCCCTGCTTCCCGGACACGCGAGCGAGCTCTTCGGAGTGGAGCTTGGTGCGGGCGAGCTCGCCAAAGGGTCGCTGCGGCGCCTCGGCTTCGGTCCAGAACGAACGAGGTCCGTCGTAGATGGTCGCGTCGGCGCAAGAGACATGGATGAAGCGCCGACAGCCAGCCTTCTTGGCGGCGTTGACCGCGTTTTCGGTACCGGCGACATGCACCCAGCCAAGCGTGTCGGGATCTGCGGAGGGGTCGGCGATGCCAGCCGCATGCACCATCGCGTCGCAATTGGCGGCTGCGTCCGCCAGACGGTTCGGGTCACCGATCTCACCCACGACGCGTTCGACGTCGAGCAGCGCCCGCGAGTCGGAGCCTTCGCGCACATACGCGACGACCTCGTGCCCGGCTGCCCGGAGGCCCCGCACCACTCCCCCCCCGATAAACCCGGTCGCCCCTGTGACCAGACAGCGCACGCACGACTTGTAACAGGAAGCGCTAGGTTCTCAAGGGGCTACGGGCCGCTCCAGTCCACGTGGTCGACGGTGTACGCGGCGACAACCTCAGCCTGGTCGGCCACGCAGCGCTCGATCTCGAACACGATCTCTCGGGGGAACGATTCGCCAAAGTGGCGCTGGCACGCGACGATCACCTCGCCGCACTCGCGATCGAAGGGCACATCCTCGAAGCGCACCAGCGGCGAGCCGGAAGGGGTGCTCAGTGTGAGGTTCACGCGGTCGACCCCTTCCAGCGCCACGCCCTGCAATCGGTGGATCAGCAGCCTGCCGCCCTCGGGGAAGGAGGCGCGCCGGTCGTCGCCGGGTTGCATCACGTTCTCAGTCATGGGCTCCCCTCGGCCTTGCAGTGTGCGAAACGTCTCGCTCGAGATCACCGGTGGGATCGCGAGCGTCGCGGTGCCCACGATCGCGCCCCAGCGTTCCGCATCCACCGCACATTGGGCGCACTCGAACATGAGTTGCTCGAGTCGTTGGCCGGATTCCTCCTCGAGGTCACCCGCAAAGAAGTCGATCCAACACTCTGCAGTGACGGTATGCGTACACGGCGCGGTCATCGAGGATCTCCGTTGAGGTCCATGCAGGTTCGCAGCTTACGGAGCGCACGATGACGGATCACTCGGATGTTCCCCGACGCCACGCCAAGCAGCTCGGCGATCTCCCCGGTCGACTTCCACTCGTAGAACGACAGTTGTACGATACGCTGTTCTCGTGCCGGCAGAGCGCTGAGGCACAACGTCAGGCGTTCCACCGAGTGCGCCCCCCACGGCGGCTCTGGCGGCTGAACCGCGTCGGGCGTTGGTTCGAGGGTCAGGCGCTGCACGGCCTTTCTCGTACGATCGCCCGACCGTCGGAGCGAATGCGCGACGTTCCGGCACACGCCGAGCACGTAGCGATCGAGCAGTGCGAGGTCGTCCACGCGACCGCTGCGAAGTGCCGAGAGCGTCACCTCCATGACCTGCTGTGCCAGATCCTCAGCTTCCGTTACACCGCGGAGGTGCCGAAGCCCGTAAAGCCGGGCCCGCTGCCAGAATCGTCGGCAAAGCTCGGCCTCGGCGGCAGCGGCGAGCGCTCCGCCCGCCTGGACCCTGCTGGCCAGCTCGGCATTGTCCGAGTCCTGCATAGCGATGGCTGTCACCCGGGAAGTCTACAGGATCTTTTTCTGTAACGGGTCTCGATCCGGCGGCACGTCGGGGTAACCAAGGAGGCCCCACCATGCCAGTCACGAACGAACGGACCGGAACCCGTATCGACGAAATCGCTCCGAAGATCTTCCGAATCAGCACCCCGGTGCCGTTCGAAGCCATCCCGGGCGGTTTCACTTTCAACCAATTTCTCCTGATCGACGAAGACCCTCTTCTCTTTCACACCGGACCCCGGAAGATGTTCCCCCTCACCCACGAGGCCGTCGCCTCGGTCATCGATCCGGCGCGCCTGCGCTGGATCTCGTTCTCTCACTTCGAGGCGGATGAATGCGGCGCGCTCAACGAGTGGCTCGCTGCTGCGCCGAATGCGTCACCACTCTGCAGCACCGTGGCCGCGATGGTGTCCGTCGACGATTTTGCCGATCGCCCTGCACGAGCGCTAGGCGACGGAGAGACGGTTTCGTTGGGGAGCCTCCGTGTGACGTGGATCGACACTCCGCATCTTCCACACGGAATGGAAGCGGGCTACCTCTTCGAGACGACGACCCGCACGCTCTTGTGTGGCGATCTGTTTTCCCAACCCGGATCCGAGCCGCCGGTGATCACGGAGTCCGACGCCTTGGTGTGGGAACCGAGTGAAGCGATGCGGCAGGGTTTCCCCTACGCGCCGATTCAAGGCGCCGCCGCGCTGCTCGACAAGCTGGCTGCGACCGAGCCTCGGACGCTTGCCTGCATGCATGGTGCTTCGTACCGCGGCGACGGCGCGGCATTGCTCCGGCGGCTCGGCGCTGCGCTCGAGGCCTAAGCGGCTCGATCGGCCCGTGGCGCCTGGGCGCCGGTCCGGAGCTGAGCCCCAATGGCGTCCCGCACCTTGTCGTCGTTCTCGAGGATCGTTCTGGTGTTCTCTCTGCCTTGGGCGATGTTCTTGCCCTTGAACCGGTAGTAAGCGCCGCTCTTTTCGACGACGTTGGCTTCGACCGCGCGGTCGAGGAGATCGCCGACGGCATCGATGCCCTTGCCGTAGCGGATGTCGAATTCGGCTTTGCGGAAGGGTGGAGCGAGCTTGTTCTTCACGACTTTGACCCTGGTGCGGTTACCGAGGACGGCGTCCCCTTGTTTGACGGCGCCGATGCGGCGGATGTCGAGCCGTACGGAGGCGTAGTACTTGAGCGCGTGGCCGCCGGTGGTGGTTTCCGGGGAGCCGAACATCACGCCGATCTTCATGCGGAGTTGGTTGATGAAGACGATGGTGGTGCCGGTCCGATGGGCGGCGCCTGCGAGCTTGCGAAGGGCCTGGCTCATGAGGCGCGCCTGAAGGCCCATGTGGGAGTCGCCCATGTCGCCGTCGAGCTCGGCTTGCGGGACGAGCGCGGCGACCGAGTCGATGACCACCAAGTCGATTGCACCGCTCTTCACCAGGGTCTCGGCAATGTCGAGTGCTTGCTCGCCACTGTCGGGCTGGCTCACGAGCAGCTCCTGAGCGTTGACGCCGAGGTTCTTGGCATAGTGTACATCGAGGGCATGCTCGGCATCGATGAAGGCGGCGACGCCGCCCGTGGCCTGGCACTGTGCGATGGCGTGGAGAGTGAGTGTCGTCTTGCCGCTCGACTCGGGGCCGTACACCTCGACGACACGACCCTTCGGGTAGCCGCCGCAGCCGAGGGCTTCATCGAGGGATGGGCTGCCGGTAGGGATGCACGGGACGCGCTCGGCCTTGCGATCGCCGAGACGCATCATTGCCCCTTTGCCAAATTGCTTCTCGACGTCTTGTAGAAGCGCGTCGACCGCCTTGAGTGGATGTTTCATCTGCTGTGACTCCTCGTTGCTTGGTTTCTGATGGCCGCGAGCCTCACGCGGGCTCGCGATCCAGGACGCGGTACTGAAGGGCTTCGGCCGTATGAGCCGGGAGGACTTCATCGAAGCCCTCGAGCGCCGCGATGGTGTGAGCGACACGAAGCGCCTTCAAATAGGCGCGGGCGCTCATCTTCAAACGCTCGACGCCAAGCTCGAGCAGCGTGAGCGCTTCTTTGGCTACCTTCTGCGTGAGCGACTCGAGGTTGCTGCGCGCGCCTCTTTCCGCGAGCCGGTCACGGGCGCGTTCGACGCGCTGCCGGACGGCCCTGGAAGGCTCGCCTGGTGTTGCTTTTCGCATGGTCCGGGCGCTCACGCGGGGAACGGCCACCTGCAAATCGAATCGATCGAGCAGCGGCCCAGAAAGACGGCCGCGATAGCGCGCGATCTGGTGCGCGCTGCAGCGGCAGAAGCGGGTCGGGTCGCCATGGTAGCCGCAGGGGCACGGGTTCATCGCGGCGATCACCATCGGCTCGGCGGGGAGACGCACGCGCTGCTTCGCTCTCGAGATGACGACCCCGCCTTCTTCCATGGTGGTGCGGAGCGTTTCGATCGCGTCGCGCCGGAACTCGGGGAGCTCGTCGAGGAACAAGACGCCCCGATGCGCCAGCGTCAGCTCGCCTGCGCGAACAGGCTCACCGCCGCCAACGATGGCGGCCGCACTCGCCGTGTGGTGGGGCGCGCGGAACGGGCGCTGGCGGCCGATCAGGATCCGTGGTGAACGGAGCCCTGCTGAGCTCGCGATGGTGGCGATCTCGAGCGCTTCTTCCGGTGAGGGCGGCGGCAGAATCGAGGGAAGGGCGCGCGCAAGCATCGTCTTTCCGGCACCGGGGCTGCCGATGAGCAGCATGTGATGCCCGCCGGCGGCCGCGATTTCGAGTGCGCGCCGCGCTGCCTCTTGGCCCCGCACGGCAGAGAGGTCGCGGTCCGGCTCGCCGCGCAAGTTTGGGTCGAGCGTTGGGGGGCCGGGCTCCGGCAAAGGCGCGTCGCCGTTCAGCCATCGCACGACGGCGCCGACATGCGGGGCGCAATGAACAGACACGCCTTCGACGAGCATTGCCTCGTGCCGATTGCCTTCCGGAATGATCGCGTGCGCCAGCCCTGCCTGTCTGGCGCTTCGCAAGAGCGCGAGAACCCCGCGGACCGGCCGAAGCTCGCCCGAGAGCGAAAGCTCGCCGACGAGCAGGGTGCTCGCGAGCTGTTCCGGTGACACACCCTCGCACGCGGCCAAAATGGAAGCCGCAATCGCCAAGTCGAGCCCGGCGCCCGTCTTGGGGAGATCACCGGGCGCGAGATTGAGAACGAGGTGCCGCGGAGGAAACGCGAACCCGATCGAAGATAGCGCGGCCCGTACGCGAATGCGGCTCTCTCTGACCCCGCGTTCGGGCAAGCCGACGATGTCGAAGCCGGGCAAACCTTCGCCAAGACGAACCTCGACCTGGACGGGATTGGCTTCAATGCCGACGAGGCACGCAGCGTGCGCGGTTGCAAGCATGCGAACACAAGGAGCACGGCGCGTGCCGGGGGGTGGTCTTGCGAATTCGGGCGCTTGCAGGGTCCTGATTGGCGGAAGCTCCGTCATCCGCTATCCGCCGCCAGTGGCGATGCGAGCTGAGCTCAAATGCGAGCGCGCAGCTCAGCTCCCGCCAAGGACACGGCGGCGGAGATCCTCGTTGAAGCCATTGTAGGACGGGCCGCCGCGCTCTGCTCCGAGGAGCGGCACGATCAGCTTCGCGAGGAGGCCGGAGAACGTTTCGCCGTGGCGGAAGCGGGTTCGGGTTCCGCCGTCGAGGGGCTCGAGGATGCAGAAGTGGCTGCCGAACGCGATCCCCCTCGGGCCGCCCTGCCATCGAAGCTCGCGTGGCTCGTCGACCTTCTGGAATACGACGTTGGCGCCCGCAGGAACGCCGAAGAGCTTGAACTCGATGCGGCCGGGTCCGCCGACGACTGGTTCTCCGCGCAGCCAGAAGTGTTGGCTCCATTCATCGTGCTGGGCGACGTCGATGAGGTGTCTCCAGACTTCCGTGGGAGGCGCGTCGATGATGATTTCGGTTTCGTAGGTGGCCATGGTTCTAGATGGGAAGCGCGGTCTTCAGTTTCGCATAGAGGTGAAGGAAGGGGGCGATGCTCAGCTCTCGGCTGAAGTAGCTGAAGTCCTGGACCTCGAGAAAAATGCCCAAGTCGGCGCGGGAGTCGAAGTAACGGAAGTCGAAGTTGAGCGCGTTGCCGAGCGTGACACCGCCCCGTACGACTTCGGGATAGCCGGCCGCTTCGAGCCGCGGGGCGATCGTGCTCATACCGTTCTGGTAGATACCGACGTGGTGGAAGGCGACGTCGGTGTCTTGTAGGGCGCGGCTGTAGTGCTCGGTGCCGTGACCCGGGCCGAGGAACTCGACTTGGCGATCACCGGCGTAGCCGAGGGCGACCTCGAGCTTGCAGCCTTTGATGAGCTTACCGCGTTCGACCCAGTTGGGCGCCGGAATCGTCGCGTGGAGGAACGGGCCGGCGCCGAGCGCTTCGGCGCGCTGCACGCAGGCTGCCACGTCGCGGGCGGCGATCGCGTATTGCTGCGGAAACTTCAGGCCTAGTTGATAGAAGAGATCGCGTGGGACTCGCTCCTCGACGTGCGGGAGGGAAAACTCCTTCAACACGGCGTCCAGCACCCGGTTGCTCGTCTCCATCGTCATCTCCTCAGAAGTAGCTCTTCGCGGCTTTGAGCCCGCGGCGAATGGTGGTGAGCCCTCGGTAGGCGTTGGGTACGCGTGGCTTCCTGCCCTCGACCAGGGCGTGGTGGCGTGAGTGCGCGAGGATCAAGGGGGTCAGGGCGGGGCCGATCTGCTTCATGATGTGCCTCGCTGGGCCAAGCTCTTGCGACACTTCTTCGAAGTACTGGGCTGCGTCGCGCCGCTGGTAATCGAGAATCGCCTGGGACTCTTCCGAGTCGACCCAGTCGGTGAGAAACAACGCGTCGCCAAATGCCGAGCGCGGGAGCGGCGGGAAGCCCATCGCGCCAAATGCCATGTTCATGAACTCGCGGTACCGATAGCGGTTGCGTTCGCCTCCGCCGAGGCAAAGTGTTCGACCGGCGAGTTCGCCGACGACGAGCGAGTTGCAGATCGCGAGCGCTTGGTCCTTTGGGTGCGTGAATTCGACGCGCATGTCGGGGTGCATGTCGAACACGAACGGGGAGAGGGCGCCGGGCGCGACCGGTGGAGTCATGGCGATTCGGAAGATGACGGCATCGAGCGACGAGGCACGCAGCATCGACTCGCATTCCGCTTTCTGCCGGGAGTAGTTGTCGCTCGGCGAAATCTCTTCGTCTGCGCGACGTGGCCGATCGACCTCGTCATTGCGCCCCCAGATTGCCGCCGTCGAGGTGAAGGTGAGGCGCGGGGGCTTCGGCTGGGCTTCGCATGCGGCGAGGATTGAGCGGGTCGCGACGACGTTCACGGCGTAGCCGGCTGCTTGGTCGACATCGGTGCCCGGAGGGACCATCGCGGCCAGGTGGATGACGTGGTCCGTCGTTGGGACGGCCTCGCAAACCACCGATTCGTCGCAGATGCTGCCAAACTGCATTTCGACTGCGTTGCCCCAGCGGGCCGCGACTTTGCGGCCGGCGCGTGTGTCTAGATCGACTGCGCGCACCGCGTAGCCCCGCTCGACGAGCAGGTCGACGACGTTGGCGCCGATGTTCCCGCAGGCGCCGGTGACGAGCACCCGCTTCATGCGACCTCCTTCGCGAGCTGCCCGAGCGCGACATGGAAGGCCTGCACCGTATGCTCGATGTCCTCATCGGTATGGACCGCCGAGATGAAGAACTTCTCGGCCGCCTTCAGCACACCTTGCTTCAGCAAGAGGTCCGAGAAGCGGATGTTCTTGTAGAAATCGGAGGCTTTCGCTGAGCGATGGTCGTAAGGCTCTTCTTTGCAGAACCAGATCTCGAACACGCTCGGCACGCCGGTCACGCAGGCCTCGATGCCGCTCTGCGCGATGGCGTCCCGAAGCCCCTGGCGGACCTTGGTTCCCACTTCTTCTAGGCGCTCGTAGGTTCCCGGCTTCTCGAGCTCGGCGATGAGAGCCAGCGCGACGCTCGCGCAAACCGGATTCGATGAGAAGGTTCCGGTTTGCATCGAGAACGGGAGCATTTGGAGGCGCCGCTTCGGGTTGGCGATCGCCATGATGTCCCGGCGGCCACAGAGAACGCCGAGTGGGAGGCCCCCGCTGATCGCTTTTCCGGTCGCACAGAGGTCGGGTGTGACGCCGTAGAGCCCTTGCGCACCCCCCAGGCCTAAGCGAAAGCCCGTCACGACTTCGTCGAAGATCAACGGAATGTCGAAGTTGGCGGTGACATCGCGGATGCCCTGCAGGAAACCCGGTTTGGGCTCGAATGTGCGCTGGACCGGCTCGATGATCACGCCCGCGAGCTCGTCCCGATGGGCTGCGATGATCGATGCGGCCGTGTCCAAATCGTTGTAAGGCGCGATCAACACCTGGTCGTTCAGCGCGCGCGGGATGCCATGCGTGTTCGGCACGGCGTTGGGATACACGGCTGAGCCCATCGTCCATTGATTGCTCATCATCGCGTAGTCGTTCATGCCGTGATACGCACCCTCGAACTTGAGGATCTTGTCGCGCTTGCGGTACACGCGTGCCAGGCGCATTGCGAAGAACGTGGCTTCGCTTCCGCTGCTGTGGAGGCTCACCATTTCGGCGCACGGGATGTGCTCGACGATCTTCTGGCCGAGCTTGATCGCGTGCTCGTTGATGATCAGGTGTGAGGTGCCGCCTTCCGGAACCGTGCGGAGCGCTTCGAGCACTGCGGGGTGGGCGTGGCCGAGCACGTGAGGCCCCGAGCCGAGCAGGTAGTCGACGTACTCGTTTCCGCTCAGGTCCCAGAGGTGGCTGCCTTTGGCCTTTCCAACGCAGAAGTTGAGCTCCGGGTCGAACGTCAGGCAGCGGGTTTGCGTCGGAAAGAGACGCTCGGCTTCCGCGATGAGCGCGCGTTCTTCGTCGCTCCGCTTAATCATGCCGCGCTCCTTTCGCGCTTCTCGAGCACGCGGGGGAACTGCTCGAGGTACTCGGCGTAGCGCTCGTGGACTTGCGCGGGCGACTGGCCGAAGTCGTCGCGGGTGTAGTTGTGGGTGCCGAACTGGCCGGGCTTGTGGGTCTCCCGCCAGGCGCTGAGCGCCACTTTCGCTTGCCTGGAGAACGGCTGGTCGAAGTGCGCGTACGCCTTGGCCACTTCGCCGATCGGATCGGCCATGAAATCATTGAAATAGATGTCGTGGAACTGATGCTCGCGGCCCTTTCTCAAGCGCATGCCGTTTTCAACAGCGCGGGCCCACGCCTCTTTCTGGTCGATCGCAATTTGTTCGCGGTCGACACTGTGCTCGAAAAGTGACCGGAAGTGTGCGCACAGGCTCACGTATGACGGCAACACATCGGCTGGATCCCGATGCGTCCAAATGATGCAGGCATCAGGATAGGCCTCGAGCAAAGCGTCGAGGTTTCGCATGTGTACTGGGTACTTGAAGAGCCAGCGCTTGTCCGGCTCGTAAGCGCCGATGAGTTGCATGGCGCGCTTGTGCCGCAGGTACGTCTCCCGATGAATCGTGTTCATGTACCACTCGGAATAGGTCGGCACGGTGGACACGACCTCGAAGCGGTCATCGCTGAAGTTTTGCCCCAGCAATCGGCCCGATTCATCAGGCCCGTCGGGCATCATGTAGTGAATCGACTCGAGCATGCTCTTGCCGGCCTGGTACATCATGTCGAGCTCGATGACGGCGTGCTGGTAGTCGGTCGCCGCTTCCCAGTAGGCGCGGGGAGGGCGCGGCTGCGGATGAAGCGCGAGCCAGTACTGAAGGCATTGCATGTCCGGGTTGGCGCCCATCAAATAGTGAAGGGCGGTGCTGCCGGTTCGCACCATGCCGGTGATGACGAGGGGTCGCTTGATCTCGGTATTGGCCGAATCTGGTTTCATTTCGAACCAACGCTCGGTGTGGAGGCGCGCCGCGAGAAGCCCGACGGTTTGATAGACCGCGGTCATCTTGCCGACCTTGTGGAGGTGCGCTTCGTTGTCGTACGAATAGAGGATGCGTCGGAGCCCTTCGAGGTAGCTCGGGTCGCCGAAATTGTCGTAGCCGTCGACGCCACGAATCGCGATCTCGTGGAACTCCTGCTCACGGGAAGCAAACGAGGTCTTGCTGAGCGGGTTGAAGTGCTTGAGTGCGGTTCGCAAGCTCATCGCCGACCCTCGGGCCAGAGGTAGCGTACCAACGGGATCAGCACCACCCGTGCGGTGCTGAGCGCCGCTTCTTTGGGTCCACCCGGCAAGATGCCGAGGCGAAGCTCGATCGCGTCGTCCGCCATCTCGATGCCGGTTACACAGAGATAGCTGGTCGCGGCGGCGAATGCAGCGCGCGAGATTTCGTCGCGTGCGATCGCCGGGACCTTCATCAAATCGATCACCAGGTTTTGGCCTTCGGCCTCGACGATCATCTCTGGGAGCGAGATCATGTTGCCGATCAACGTTGCCGGGTTGTCGGTATCGATCATGCCGGTCCGGATCGCATCGGCGAGCGGGCCTGGCGCGTCCTCACTTGTCGAGAGCGCGACATCGCTGAGCCGGATGCAAACCGTACGCCTTTCGCCCTCCACGCGAAGCCCCTCGGCGTCGACGCGCGCCGCAAACACAATCGGCGCCCCTAACGCGTATGCCTCGCCTTGGACCCGAATACCTCCGTTGACGGCCTCGATGTCGAGTGAGACCTTTTGGGAGAGATCCGCGAGGCGGTCGCGCACAGCGGCCAGCGGGATCGAAATGCGCCCTCGGAGCGCCTGCATCGCCAATCGCAGCGCCTGCGCAGGCTCGAGTCGTACTTTCGCGGTCATGGGCAGCGGCTACGATGACATGAAAGGCTAGCTGGCTCATCCAATTTCCGCCCGATCCATGACACGATGTCCGGCATGCCGTTTCGCATCATCGTCCTGATATCAGCGTGCCTTTCTCTGGCCTGCCAATCACCGAAAGAACCTAGCCCGCGATCACCCGAAGAGCTCGATTCGGGGGTGCAAGCCGCGCTCGAGCGGATGGAAGAAGAGTTCCGCCGCGACGTCTATGAGGTGACCGACGGTGTTCATCAGGCGGTGGGGTTTGGGATCGCGAACTCGATCATGGTCGAGGGTGACGAGTGCGTATTCATCGTGGACGTCATGGGTTCTATGGAGACTGCCGCCGAGGTGCGCGCGGAGTTTGCGAAGATCACGGACAAGCCGATCGAGGCGCTGATCTACACGCACAATCACGCGGACCACGTCATGGGCGGGCTTGCGTTCGTGCCGGACGGCCAGGTTGCTGTCTATGCACACGAGACGACAAACGACTACATCAACAGGTTCGCCAATGTCCTGAGGCCGATCCTTCGAGCGCGAAGCTCGCGCATGTTCGGGAGCTATCTGCGGGGGGAGGGGCCTGACGGTATGGAGAACGTAGGGCTCGGGCCGTTCGTCGAAACACTCGACCCGGATATGACGCTTGGGCTGATTCGACCGAACAAGACGTTCTCCGATGTTCTTCATGCCGAGATCTGCGGGGTGAAGGTCGAGCTCACGCATGCGCCTGGGGAGACGAACGACCAGCTCTTCGTTTGGCTTCCGGAGCGGCGTGTGCTGCTACCCGGGGACAACGTCTACAAGGCGTTCCCCAATCTCTATTCGATCCGTGGGACCCTCTATAGGGACGTGCTCGCTTGGGCCAAGAGCATCGACAAGATGCGAGCGCTTCGACCGGAGCACCTGGTCCCGAGCCACACGCGGGCCATCTCTGGCGAAGACGAGATCTACGAGACGCTCACCGCCTATCGCGACGCCATCCAGTTCGTTCACGACCAGACGATTCAAGGCATCAACAGGGGGCTCACGCCCGACGAGCTGGTGGAGACTGTGAAGTTGCCGCCGCATTTGGCGGAGCACCCGTACTTGCAGGAGTACTACGGGAAGGTCGAGTGGTCGGTGCGTGGGGTCTTCAATGGGTACCTCGGTTGGTTTGATGGAGACGCTGCCACGCTGGAGCCCGTGAATCCGGATGAGCGGGCCGCTGGGATGGCATCCTTGGCCGGGGGTGCGGAGGGCTTGTTGCGCGCGTCGCGCGAGGCGCTCGAACAAGGGAAACACGAATGGGCTGCCGAGCTTGCAACGAATCTCATGCGACTCGATCCATCTTCCACGGATGCCAAGCAGATCAAGGCTGACGCGTTGCGTAGTTTGGGCCGTCGACAGGTCAATGCGAACGCGCGCAACTACTATCTCACCCAGGCGCTGGAGCTCGAAGGCGAGATCGAGATCAAAGACCAGATGAAGCCCGCGAACGCCGTTTCGTTCGTGAGCACCGTGCCGATTGGTCGCTTTGTCGCCGCGATGCCGGCGAATCTGCTCTACGAGAAGAGTGCCGACAAAGAAATGCGGGTGGGCTTTCGGTTCCCGGACGTCGACGAGGGGTACGGGATCGAGATTCGTCGCGGGGTTGCCGAGTTCAAGGAAGGATTCCCCGAAACCCCGGATCTAATAATCACGGCGGACTCGACGGTCTGGCGAGAGCTCGTTCTAGGCCTGCGGAGCCCGGTCAAAGCGTTCGCCTCCGGTGATGTGAAGTTCACCGGAAGCGCGCTCGACTTGGTCGGGTTCCTGCGCCTCTTTCGGAAGCCCTAGGCCGCGTTTTCGCGGTTGGTGTTGCAAGCCCTTGAAACGACTTGCTTTGCGAGGGGGGAGCGTGTCCCCTAGTTCAGTGAACAGGTGGGGTTGACGCAGTAGGGGTTGTCGACGCCGTCGTCGCTTGGGTCGTAGCAAGCGTAGCCGCCCGGGCACTCTACGTCGCTCTCGCAGCTGAGCTGGCAGGTGTTGGACGCTTCGTCGCAGTCGAGCACCAAGTTGTCACGGTCGTAGCGCTCCTTGAGGATGCGGGTCTCGCAGTTCTCGATCGACTCCCCGGCCTCGCAGTTGGCGGGGTCTGGATTGCAGTCGGTCTCGATTGCGCAAGGCCAACCGATGTCCTGAGTGGCGGGCGGAGCAGCTTGCAAGCACTCGAAGCGAATGCGAGCGCCGGCGACCGGTGCGGCGTTCTCCGTGAAGCTCACGCGCTGCTGCTCGGGGTTGAACGCACACGCAGCGGCCGTCTCGGGTGTGAAGTCGTCGTAGAACCAGCCCAGGCCCGTCGGAACGCCCGCGTCGCTCGGAAGCTGATTGACCCGGCAAACCTC
>Ga0209536_100010258_pt1 | contig 13836 bp, 9 predicted proteins | sample DeeMarSeWOR28_12_FD_187461 | JGI IMG/M metagenome (GOLD analysis project Ga0209536, IMG submission 187461) | Marine sediment microbial communities from White Oak River estuary, North Carolina - WOR-2-8_12 (SPAdes) (version 2) | ecosystem: Environmental > Aquatic > Marine > Intertidal zone >...
AGGCGGGTACATCATCAGGATCAAGCCGATGGCGATTGGGATCGACGTGGTGCCGACTTGCGTGGCGCGGTTGAGCGTTTCCACGGGTTGGGGCCACAGGTAACCGATGGCGACACCAGCGCCCATGGCGGCGAAAATCCAGACCGTCAGGTAGCGGTCGAGGAACGAGAGCCTTCTAGCAACGGCGGCGCCGCCGGAAGCGGTCATCCTGTAACATCCAACTTTCGTGAAGTACTTACCAACACTCAGGCTGACACCGGATCCAAACGTGGACCACACAGACTAGCTCTCATCCCGATATCTCGTCAACGCGCATACAGCAGCGGTCAAGCCGGCTTGTTGCTCACCAACGTTGCGGCAGGCATTTTGTAGTCAGTCAACGCGTGTGGGCCCCTACGTCCAATCCTTGTCGGCTGACAACAGAGACAAGCTGCTGGTGTTCACCGGAGTCAGCACGAAGAGCAGGGGGGAGAGATGATCGACACGATCCGCTTCACACTCAACGGCAGGCCGGTGACGTTGGAAACTGAAGGTGACCGCAGTCTGCTCTGGGTTCTGCGCACCGACCTGGAGCTGACCGGTACCAAGTACGGATGCGGCTCGGGCTTCTGCGGATCGTGCACGGTGATCCTTGACGGGGAAGCCGTACGATCTTGTCTGCTCGACCTCAACGACGTGCAGGGCAAGGAAATCACCACGATCGAGGGACTCGCTACAGAGGATCGGCTCCACCCCTTGCAGCAGGCGTTCCACGAAGTAGGTGGCTTCCAGTGTGGTTACTGCACGCCGGGAATGATCATGAACGCCCATAGCCTGCTAATGAAGAAGCCCACGCCCACGAGGGACGAGATCATCGAGGGCATGGAGAACAACCTCTGCCGCTGCTCCGCCTACAAGAGGATCGTCGAGGCTATCGAAACGGCTTCCGCACAGATGGGAGGCAGCCATGAGTGACGCGACGCGAATGGACCGGCGCGAATTCGTCAAGCTGCTGGGTGGCGGTATAGTCGTCGTTGTGAACCTCGGGCCGCTCACGCTGTTCAACTCCCGCGCCGCCGAGGCCGCGCAGCGAGGTTATCCCGAGGACATCAATGCCTACCTGCACATCGCTGCGGACGGCAAGGTGACGCTCTACTCCGGCAAGATCGAGATGGGGCAGGGTGTGATGACTTCCTTGACCCAGATGGCGGCCGAGGATCTCAGCGTTTCGCTCGAGACCATCCACATCGTCATGGGAGATACCGATACGTGTCCGTGGGACATGGGAACGTTCGGCTCACTTACGACGCGCATGTTCGGGCCGGCCGTCCGCGCTGCCGCAGCCCAGGCCCGGTTGGTGCTGACCGACTTGGCGGCCCGGCGCCTTGGCGCTCCGCGGGACTCGCTGACGGTCGAGAACGGCGTGGTCTTCGTGTCGGCCGACCGCAACCGACAGGTATCATACGGTGACCTGGCGAAGGGCCAGGAAATCACGCACACGGTCAGTGAGAAGGCGTTGCTCCGCGCCGTGGAAAATTTCTCAGTGATCGGCGAATCGCCTGACCGGTTGGATGGGATCGAGAAGGTGACCGGCGCGGCGAAGTACGCCGGAGACATTCGGCTTCCCGGGATGCTCTATGCCCGGATCCTCCGCCCACCGGCGCACGGCGCGAGGCTGCGTCAGGTTGATACCTCGGTGGCGGAGGCCATGACCGACGTCAGCGTCGTGAACCAGGAAGGGCTGGTGGCCGTCCTCGCCACGGATCCCGAGATGGCGGATAGAGCTCTGCTACAAGTGAAGGCCGAATTCGATGTGCCGGCGCCCGCCGTGGATACCGAAAGCATCTTCGACCACTTGGTGGAAGCAGCGCCCGAACCGAATACGACCGAGCAAGCAGGCGACCTGGAAGTTGGGCGTAGTCAAAGTTCGCAGACCTTCGAGGCTACCTACTACAACAGCTACGTCGCCCACGCCCCCATGGAGCCCCACGCCGCGGTAGCCGCGATCACCGATGGGAGGCTGACCGTCTGGTCATCCACACAAGCTCCATTCAGCCAGAAGAGTACCATCGCGCGCGAGACCGGATTCTCTGAGACAGACGTGCGCGTCATAACACCGTACGTCGGTGGCGGATTCGGCGGCAAAGTGGGCGGTCGCCAGGCGGTTGAGGCGGCACAGCTGACTAAGATCACCGGGAAGCCGGTACAGGTGGCCTGGACTCGGGCCGAAGAGTTCTTCTACGACACCTTCCGTCCTGCGGCGCTGTTGAAGGTCACCTCCGGAATCGATGCCAACGGGAAGATCAAGCTGTGGGATTTCAATGTATACGGGGCTGGTTCGCGCGGCTCCGACGTTTTTTACGACATTCCCAACCACAGCGTGAACGTGTACGGCGAATGGGGAAGAGCGCCGGAGGGTATGCACCCGTTTTCGGTGGGCGCCTGGCGTGCGCCCGCGGCGAACAGCAACCGCTTCGCCGCAGAGCAGCAGATAGACGTCATGGCCTACGCCGCGGGCATCGACACGTTGGAGTTCCGATTGAGCAATACGAAGGACCCACGCATGCTGGCCACCCTAGAAGCCGTCGCCGAGGCGTACGGTTGGGAACCGACGACGACTCCTCGAAAGGATGGACGTGGTAGAGGTCTGGCCTGCGGGATCGATGCGGAGACTTACGTGGCGCTCATCGCCGACGTCATCGTGAACAGGGACACGGGTGAAGTCAAAGTCGACCGCGTCGTCTGTGCGCAGGACATGGGTCTCGTAGTGTACCCGGACGGCGCACGGATGCAGATGGAGGGATGCATCGCCATGGGTCTGGGGTATGTGTTCGCCGAAGAGATCCGCTTTCAGGGCGGAAAGATACTGGACCAAAACTTCGGCACGTACGAGCTAGCCCGCTTCTCCTGGATGCCCTCAAGTGTCGACACGGTGTTCGTCTCCAATGATGATCTTCCGCCGAAGGGCGGCGGCGAGCCCGCCATCATCAACATGGGGGCAGTGGTCTCGAACGCCATCTTCGATGCCACCGGCGCTCGTGTCCACAGGTTACCGATGACTCGCGCACGGGTTCTGGAGGCAATCAGGAGCCCGTAGTTCCCTCGGGGCGCGTGGCCGAATCCGTGACCGAGTCCCGGGCACCGAGAGATAGGGAATGAGATCAGCCACAGTATCTACTCCGGCGACCAGAGGTGTTCGGATTCGCTTCCCGCGCTGGTACGACGCCCTAAACCGCCTGCATTTCCTGGGTCGTGAAAGGCAATTCAGGGAGCGTTGCGTCGAGTTAGCCGAGATCGCGCCGGGTCAAACGATTCTCGATGTAGGCTGCGGAACGGGGAATCTCACCATGGTGGCCCGGGCGCGAGCCGCGGCTGACGGCGAGGTCCACGGCAACGATGCGGCTCCTGAGATGATACAGGAAGCACAGCGAAAGGCGGACGAGAAGAAGCTAGATATTCAGTATCAAGTGGGCCTGATCGAAGACGTTCCCTATCCTGACGACAAGTTCGATGTCGTGCTGAGCAGCCTGATGCTCCATCACTTACCAAGGGACCTCAAGCGGAGGGGTATCGCCGAAATCGCACGAGTCTTGAAGCCGGGTGGAAGGTTTTTCGCCGTGGATGTCGACCCTCCGATGATGGGGAACCTGAGAATAGTCGAAGAGGCTATGAAGGCCAACGGTTTCATCGACATACGACGCGGCCGAATGAGGTTCAGGACGCTCTGGATCCCCATCCACTATCTAACCGGAACACAGACTGTCGGCCACTGAGCGCACGGTCTACCGGCCCGCGCCTAACGAGTTGATGTCTCGGTTCTCGAGCACTGGGTGAGGATAGCCGTGGCTGGCCACATGGATCATTGCCAGTCCAAGCGTTTCGGTGTTCGTAACGTATCTTGGGAAGAGTTTCTTCCACGCAGGGTACAGCGGGCCCAGGGTTGCATAGAACGCTTGGTAGATCCTCGTCTTTGACCTGATTCCTTTAAGCGGTTGAATGTACGCGGGCCGAAACAGGTACACCGCTTTGAAGGGTGTGCGTAGTAGCTGGTTCTCCGTCTTGCCTTTCACCCGAGCCCACATGACCCGGCCACTCTCTGTACTGTCCGTTCCGGCCCCGGAGACGTAACAGAAGGTCATCTCCGGGTTGAGTCTCGCGAGTGTTTCGGCGGCCTTCATGGTGAGCTCATACGTCAGCCGGTGATAGTGCGCTTCGCTCATTCGGAACGAGGAGACTCCCAAACAGAAGAGGCAGGCGTCATGGCCTCTCAGTGCGTCCTCGACGCCTGAGTAGTCGAAGAAGTCCTGGTGGATGACCTCCTGCAGCTTCTCGTGTGCGAGCTCGCACGAGTTCCGCCCCACTACTAGGGCTGACTCCACATCGGGATGATCCAAGCATTCGAGCAGAACCCCCGATCCAATCATTCCGGTGGCTCCGAATATGACGACCTTCATGCTGTAGCCTTGCGATCCCATTGCCTCGCCGCAAGAGCAGCTGAAACTGACCGCACTCTCAATAGCGGATCGATCGGCTGCGAGGTTAGCTTGTACCCGGGTCCACCAATCCTCCACACTCTACCCTACATCGATATGAATCGACGCCAGTTCGTTTACCGTTCAACTTTGGCCGCCTGCGGGCTAAACCTGCGGCCGCCGCTGTTCACGCTTGTCGCTCAGGGATCGCCCCTGGTTGATGGACGTCGTCTCAATGCGAACCTCGAGCAAATGGGAGGATACGGCCGGACCGCCATGGGAGGCATCGAGCGAATCGCCTTCAGCCCGGCAAACCTCGAGGCGCGGGAATTCGTGAAGGAGCTGATGCGCACCGCCCAGCTCGAGGTGACGGTGGATGCGGTGGGTAACATCATCGGGAGACGAGAGGGTAGGGACGAGGACGCGCCTCCACTGATGTTGGGGTCCCATATCGATTCCGTCCCGCAGGGCGGCAACTACGACGGGCCGGTGGGCACGATGTCCGCCATAGAAGTCGCCTACACTCTGGCCGATGGCGATATCCTTCTGCGCCATCCCCTCGAGGTCGCGGTATTCATCAACGAAGAAGGCGGCAAGACCGGCAGCCGCGCGATGAGCGGCGAATTGAATCCAGAGGATCTCGACCTTCCCACTCGTAGCGGTCATACGATTGGAGAAGGCATCGCGATCCTCGGAGGAGACCCTTCAGCGCTGAATAGCGTAAAGCGGGGCCCGGGGAGCATCGCCGCCTATCTGGAACTGCACGTGGAGCAGGGAAGGGCTCTCGAGAAGGAGGGTGTCGATATCGGTGTCGTGGAAGGAATCGTCGGGATCAAGCGCTGGCGTGTGACCATCGATGGTTTCGCCAATCACGCGGGCACCACGCCCATGAATGACCGCCGCGACGCGCTGCTTGCCGCAGCCGGCTTCATCCAGATCGTGAATCGAACGGTATCCGCAGTCGAGGGCAGACAGGTTGGAACGGTGGGGCAGCTGGAAGTGTCGCCAGGCGCTCCCAACGTCATCCCGGGACAGGTCACGCTGAGCCTGGAGATCCGCGATCTCGATATGGAAAAGATCGACCGGCTGTTCCAAACGATAGAAGTCGAGAGCCAAGAGGTGGCGAGCGCAACGCGGACAACGTTTAGATCCGAGCAGTTCTATGTCAGTCACTCGGCTCCCACCGCGGAGAGCATCCGGCAGACGATCGCCGAGGTGGCCACAGACCTTGGCTACAGCAACCTGCGGATGCCCAGCGGAGCCGGACACGATGCCCAGAGTATCGCGCTCCTCGCGCCCATCGGCATGATCTTCATCCCCAGCGTAGGTGGCATCAGTCACTCGCCTCAGGAGTACTCCCGCCCGGAAGATATCGTGAACGGGGCAAACGTGCTGCTGAACACCTTGCTCGCGTTGGACAAGAATCCCCGATAGAAAGATCCACCGTCCCCCGCTCGCCGCTCACGGCCTGGCAACCCTGGCACGTCGCTTCATGCCGTCGCATCTTAGAGCAGCCCCAGCGATCGGCCTCCAATGGCCGTTATGGTTATCCAATGTCGCGTATCAAGAGGCTCGTCCTCGAGGTCCACCGTCGCTCGCTCTGGCAGGTCATTGCCATATACGTCGGCGGCGCTTGGGCCTGCTACGAGATCATCGACACTGTAACCGATCGGCTCGACCTCCCCGGTTGGCTGCCGGTGCTCGCCATTATTCTCTTCCTCCTTGGCCTGCCGTTCGTGCTGGCCACTGCGTTCGTGCGGGAGGACGCGCCACCCGAGCCCGTGCGGGGCAAATCCACGGACGCCGAGCAGCTGGGCGCTATGTCAGCGGCCGAAGCGTTGGCCGCGCGCGAGGAGACCATCGCGCGTCGCCGCCTGCTGACCTGGCGCAATCTCGGCTTGGCGTTCGTTGCGGTGCTTGCCGCGTGGGGTGCCGTTGCCGCAGGCTGGCTCGTCCTCGGTGGTCGAGTCGGCACCAGGGAAACGGAGCCGGTGACTACGGCGGTCTCGGCCATGCGGATCGCTGTGCTCCCGTTCTCGGTGCGAGGCAGCGACGAAATCGCATATCTTGGCGAAGGAATGGTGGACCTGCTGAGCACGGCGCTGGATGGTGCCGGCGATCTGCGGGCGGTCGATCCCTACGCGCTGATGAAGTTCTTGTCAGGCTCGCGAGACGTGCCCGATCCTGAGACTGGCGAAGCCGTGGCGAATCAGTTCGGTGCCGGACGCTTCGTATTGGGCAGCATCGTCGAGGCCGGTGGACGCCTGCAGGTCAACGCGTCGCTGTACTCTGCCGATGGTCGTATCGAGACCTCTGCGGAGGAAATCGCCGAAGACGAAGCTCAGGTATTCGGCCTCGTCAACAACGTTGCCCGCCAGCTAGTGGCCGCCGGGATGGGCGGTCCCAATGCACGGCTCAACCAGGTCGCGGCATCGACGACCAACTCGTTGCCTGCGCTAAAGGCCTACCTCGAGGGCGAGAGCGAGTATCGCGCAAACCGGTTCAACAATGCTGTCGCGGCTTACCAACGCGCGATTGATGCCGATAGCTCCTTTGCCCTGGCTTGGTATCGGATGGCCATAGCCTCAATTGTCGGGTCGTCTCCGACCGAAGTATCGCCAAGGCAAGCCGCGGCCCAGGCGGTACGCTTCAGCGCGCGGCTCTCGCAACGCGACCGCAATCGACTCGCAATCATTGAGTCATTCTTGAGCGGCGATGCGAACGAGGGCGAGCAACGCGCTCGCGCAATCCTTCGTTCGTATCCGGAGGACATGGAGGCTTGGTACTATCTTGGCGAGTTCCTTTTCCATTACGGAGCGAGACGGGGTCGTACGGTCGATGAGGCCGGGGCGGCGTTCGAGCGAGCGCTCGATTACGATCCGGGCAATTTCGCTGCGCAGATGCACCTCTCCTGGATCCGCTCTATCCAATACCGCCTCCAAGAGCTGGAGGCGCTGGCCGAGCGGATGGCCGAACACGAACGGGGAAGCGACTACCCGCAGTTCAGTAGACAGCTGCTGGCATTCCTCAGAGGCGGACAAGCTGCCGTGAGCGATTTGGTGGCCGAGCTGTCAAACGAGCCCGCGGCGAGCATCCAGTGGGGAGGCTTTCGGTTGGCTTTGCTCGACGAGGGGCTTCCGTCGGCTGTTCAGATCGCCGGAGTTCTGACCGACCCCTCCCGTCCGACACCCCAGCGCAACCGGGGGTACTCGGTGCAAGCCAACTTGGAGGTGGCGCAGGGCCACCTCCGCGCTGGCGTTGCGGTTTTCGATCGCTGGGAAAGGCTCGGGCTGCAGACGAGCTTCGAGACGCCGCTGGAGAAACGCGCGGCTATTTGGGCGAACTCCTTCATACCTGCCGAGCGGTCGGAACTCGAGCGGCTCCAGGAGGACCTGGAGCGTTTGGATTACGATACGGTCTACGCTCCGGTGACTCGCACGTATCTGATCGGGCTTCTGGACGCTCGCCTCGGTGATCGTGGCGAAGCACTTCGCAACGCGAACGAACTGGATCGTCTTTCGGCTGTCGATACGAGCGAGGCGGGTCGACTTGCCGCGTACTACGCCACGGTTCTTCGGGCCCAGGTCGCCTGGGACCAGGGTGACCACCAGGAAGCGCTACGGCTGGTCGATGCAGCAGAGCCGGATGACTGGTGGGCCCTGCGGCCCTGGTCGCTGATGCTTTCGCAGTCGCACGAACGCTTCGTGCGTGCCCAAGCGCTCGAAGCGCTGGGCCGCTACGAGGAAGCGCTCGTGTGGTACGGGTCGTTCGGCTGGGTTTCCGGCGAAGAGATGTTCTACGTCGCCCCAGCTCTACTACGCAGAGCCGAGATCCACGAGCGCCTCGGTGATACGGAGCAGGCTGCGCTCTACTACAGGCGGTTCATCACCCGCTGGCGTGACTGCGATCCCGAGCTGCGGCCTGTTGTGGAGAGCGCGGAGCAGGCGCTGGCCCGGGTCAACGAAAGTCTGCCGTCGCAGTGAATGGTGTGGGTCGCGATAGGTAACCGCGCTCACCCGTCCAGGGCCGGTCCCGGCGGACTAGTAGATCGACGGTTCGCGACCTGCTTGTCTGTCGTACTCAAGGGAGAACTGACGCGCTGAACGGACCCGGTGCGTTCTCCCACCAACCGCGACACGGAGGGCACGGGAGGAGACTCGCAGCGCAAGTTGGAGCGCCGTTGCCTGTCCAAGATCGCGGCCTGCAGTCGCGCGACCTGGAGCGAGAGGCTCTGACCGTGCCCGACCAGCCGTACAATTACGATTACGAATCACTCCTGTACTAAATCACCATGCCATCCGCTCATGAAATTGACGACTCCTCATCCGCATGCTTCCTGACGCCAAGCGCCATCGTTAGTGGGATGATCGCGATCAGAAGCGGGAAGTAGCCCGACCCCGGGATGTTGAAATCCCAAAGAAAGGCCATGTCCACGATTGCGATCGTCGTCGCGACAAACGCCACCCCCGCGCCCAGGAGAATGATTTCAATGCCCGACCGCCGGCGTTCATCGCGAGACGTCGTGGCCGCCGTGTGGATTACCGCCACGAGCGCGAGCGCGCAATACACCAATATCAGCAGGCTGTACAGGGGGCCGAAGGTATGGTAGAACCTGGGATGGAAGATCAACTCCAGGACGAGGGAGACGACTAGCACGCCCCAGCCTCCGTAGATGACTCCTGTCGCCAGACGACTCTCCCCCAAACGTTTTGCCTTCGGGAATAGAAGGAAGAAGCGGAGAAGAAGCAGCGCCCAGAGGACGACGGCCGCAATCTGCACATGGCTGGCCACGCCGTCCCAACTGCCGAGATACGGTCCCGGCACTGCAGCACCCAGGGCCAGACCGATCGCGGAGAATCGCACAGCGTGAGCGGTGGGGACCGTGAACAACGCCCACAGCCCGAAACCCAAGAAGGAGAGCATGATCAGGGCTCCGCCAAGCCGCAACTTCTCCCCTCCGGCGGATCCTTCACCATACACAATTGCGCCTGAAACGAGTTCGCCGTCGCGATCGACGACCATTGTCAGCGACTCTCCCGGCCGCCGCGACAGCGGGCGGGGCCAGCGAGAGTACATACCAAGCTCTTCTACGGGAGTCCCTTCCACGGAAACGACCCGGTCTCCTGGCTGGAAGCCGGCCTGATCGAGCGGCCCCCCGGCAGGCACTTGCTCTATCATATAGTCGGGTTCGAAGAGGGGACCGGCGAAGCCAGTATTGCGTTGATCCAAGAAGCCGGCGATCCCCCACACGACTATGGCGAGGACTGCGACGACTACCCAGCTGCGGCTGCGGGAGACAGTCATGGCGCGCGTACTTTGACGGTGTCCGGCTGAGGAAAAATCGCAAGCCACCTTACGCGGCACTTGTGGACTTTGTTTCGACATCAGCGGTCCGGCGGCCCCGATTTAGAAATCTACCGACTCCCAAATCACGGCCGATGACCTTATATTCTCCCATCAAGCCCCAACAGTTCACCAGCCCGGACTAGCGATCGGAGCCTGTGTGGAAAGGAGCCTCGTGCGTCACCTCGCCAATTGCCGGCGCTGCGGCATCTCGCCGCGTTTGCTCATCCCGACTCGAGGTTCTGCGTCTGATCACATCATCAGAGGAGGAAAGAGCATGCGTCATGTGTCGATATCGACGGGCCTCGCTTTCCTGTTCATTCTTGCCGCCTGCTCGCGAGGCGAGGAGCGTCAGGACGAGAGAATCGGCCTCGCCGCTGCCGATATGGGCATCACGACTCGCGTGCTCGACGCGTCGGGGTCGCCCCTGGGAGCCGTGCAGCTTCTTGGCTCCTGCGCCGATGACGCGGCAGTCCATCTCGGGCGCGGCCTGGCCTTGCTCCACAGCATGACTTACGAGGAATCCGAGGAAGCCTTCGCCTCGGCGACGAAGGCCGACCCCGAGTGCGCGATGGGCTACTGGGGGCAGGCTATGACGATCGTACACCCGCTTTGGTCCGAGCCGCCCAGCGAGGCCCGATTCGAGCGTGGTCTCACTCTGCTAGAGCAAGCGAGGGCCAGGGCGCAGACCGAGCGCGAAATGGCCTACGTCGAGGCTATGGTGGGCTATTTCCAAGCGGGACGCGGCGAGTCGGAGAGGCCAAACCTCTTGGAGTATGAGAGCGGTTGGCGTGCCTTCCACGAGAAATACCCGCAAGATCCTGAAGGGACGGCGTTCTATGCCCTCGCCCAGCTCAGCACGGTGGACCCCGGAGACAAGACGTTCGCCAAGCAGAGGGCGGCTGGCGCGATGGCGGAGCAGGTGCTGGCTCAGATTCCTGACCATCCGGGCGGACACCACTATGTCATCCATTCGTACGACAACCCCGTACTCTCAGAACTCGCCGTGGAGGTCGCCCGCAGCTACGGCAAGATTGCACCCGAGGTCCCCCACGCGCTCCACATGCCGACCCACACCTTCACGCGCCTCGGCCTCTGGCAGGAGTCTATCGATTGGAACCGCCGATCGGCGGACGCGGCGCTCAAACACCCGGTGGGCGAAGAGATTTCGCTTCACTATTTCCACGCGCTCGACTACCTGGCGTACGCTTATCTCCAAAGAGCCGAAGACGGGCGAGCCATTGAAGTATTGGTTGAGTTAGAAGGCATTAAACCACCATATCAGGCACACTTGGCTAGCGCCTATGCCTTCGCAGCTGTGCCCGCCAGGCTGGCCCTCGAAAGGCACATGTGGGCGGCGGCTGCGGACCTCGAGCCGGGCTGGCCAGCTGCTTACCCGTGGGAAACCGCACCGGCCATGCAGGCGATCACCTACTTTGCCCGTGCCTTGGGCGCGGCACGCAGCGGTCGACTGGAGCAGGCGCGAGGTGACCTCGAGAGGTTGGGCTCGATCAAAGAGCAAGTGGCCGCCCAGAGCGGCTACTGGGGAACGCAGGTGGAGATCCAGCGACTTTCGGCCCTCGCCTGGCTGCAGTTGGCCGAGGGGCCGGCTGACCAGGCGTTGGCCACCATGCGGGCCGCCGCCGAACTGGAGGCGAGCACGGAGAAGCACCCTGTGACTCCTGGCGAAGTGCTTCCAGCGCGCGAGCTAACGGCCGATATGCTCCTCGAACTGCGACGGCCAGAAGCGGCGCTCGTCGAGTACCAGGCCGCTCTAGAACGGAGCCCGAGGAGGTTCAATAGCCTGTTTGGTGCAGGTCGTGCCGCCGAGCTCAGCGGTGATGCGGAGGTTGCGACGGACTATTACGAGGCGCTTCTCGATGTGACGGCTAAGGCGGACACGGAGCGAAAACGGCTGCGGCACGCACAGGCTTATCTGATGGAGAAGGGCGCCGCTGGCGCGTAGACTGGTCGGCGGGCTGGCGCGCCTCGAGGTCGCGCGAGGCGTGCCACCGCCGTCGTTTTCGATTAGTATGCTTTTGACCGCGGTTACAGAGCGCGATTGTCTGATAGACTCCCCACGGTGGTAGGCGGTGGATCTACGTACCAAACTCGTCTTTGCACTGGTCTCAGTCTCTTTGGTTGGCATGGCCGTACTGGGCACTCTGGCCTACACGAACGCCGAGGAGCTTCTGACGAGGAAGACACTTCGCCAGTTGAACTCGCTGGCCGAGGCTAAGAAGGACGATCTGGAAACCGCCGTTTCCGGTTGGAAGGACCGCGTTTCTCTCATCGCCAGTCGGACACAACTGCGGCTCACCCTCCGTGAGTACGACTCGAGCAGGCTTCCAGAACATCGTGAGCGCATAGAACGGATCCTCTCGGATGCGCTTGGGTCGTCCCGGGCCGTGCAATCGCTCGTGATCTATGATGTCGAAGGTCGTCCCGTCGCCTGGGTACGGCGCGATACCGAGCCGGCTCTTGTAGAACCCGCGACCTCGCGGCTCCCAGGGGTTGGGGATACCGTTGGCCTCCCGGCCATCTTCTTCACCAGCGAAGGCGAGCCCCGGGCGTCCTTCGTCACGCCTTTGGCCGTGGAGGGCGAGCCGGTGGGTGCCTTGCTCGTGCAGTTGAACGCACAAGAACTGATTGACCTAGCCCGCAGTGTCATCGGGCTGGGTGCCACGGGGGAGACGATGATCGTCCTGCGCGATACCGCCGGTGTCACGCGTGTGCTCCATCCCCTCCGTGAGAGCGCGAGCGAAGTTCCGAGAGTGGTTCTCTTGCAGAACCCGGACGCGCCCGCCGAGCGGTCTTTGCGCGGTGAGGAGGGTCCCTTTGTGCAGGGGCTGATCGATTATCGTGGCGAGCCGGTATGGGCGGCCACGCGATTCATCGCCGAGGTGGGCTGGGGCGTCGTCGTGAAGTTTGACGCCGCGGAGGAGCGCGCGCCCATTTTGGAGTTCCGGCGCAGGCTGGCACAGCTCGGTCTGTCGCTCTCCGCCTTCGCTATCCTACTCGGGGTCTTGCTTGGGCTGCGTATGGCGAAGCCAATCCACGATCTTGCCGGCGTGGCGAACAGAATTCGTATCGGCGAGTTGGACGCCCGAGCAGAAGTGAAGAGGGAAGACGAGCTCGGGCTCCTCGCTCGCACGTTCAACCAGATGGCGGACGAACTGGAGCGCCAGATGACGCTGCTTCAGGAGTTTCAGAAGTACTTTGAACTCTCGCTCGACATGCTCTGCATCGCGGGGACGGACGGCTTCTTCAAGCGCGTCAACCCTGCATTCGAGCGTACGCTGGGCTGGTCGACTGAAGAGTTGCTGGGTCGCCCGTTCATCGACTTCGTTCACCCGGACGATGTCGAAAAGACGGCCCATGAGATCAATAAGCTCTCTCACGGCATCCCGACCGTCTCGTTCGAGAACTGCTACGGCTGCGCCGACGGCACCTGGAAGCAGCTGATGTGGACTGCCCATCCCGAACCGAAGACGGGACTGATCTATGCCATCGCCCGCGACGTCACAGGGGTCGAGCGCGGCGAGTCGTGACCTACTTTCAACTCTTCGTCCAGTTCTTCGGCGGCCTCATCTACCTTCTCATGGGCGGCGACCTGCTCGTGCGGGGAGCGGTCGCGCTGGCACGTCGGGCGCGAGTGCCACCGCTGGTCGTTGCGCTCTCCGTGGTTGCATTGGGCACGTCGTTGCCCGAGCTGCTGGTCACGATACGGGCTGTTCTGGCGAACTACCCCGGCATCGCGGTCGCCAACGTCGTGGGCAGCAACATCGCCAATATCCTGCTCGTCGTTGGGCTGCCGGCCATCCTCTATCCCATCGTTTGCACGCAAGAGTCCGCTCGTCGCGACAGCGCCATAATGGTCGGCGTTAGTGTCCTTCTCGTCATCCTCTGCCTGACCGGTGACCTCGGCCGTATGGCGGGCGTCATCCTGTTGACCGTCCTGGCCATCCTGCTGGGTGTCACGACACTAGAGATGTTTCGAACGCAGCGCGATGTGGACCGCAGTACCCCGCTGGAATGGGTG
>Ga0209536_100010260_pt1 | contig 13833 bp, 9 predicted proteins | sample DeeMarSeWOR28_12_FD_187461 | JGI IMG/M metagenome (GOLD analysis project Ga0209536, IMG submission 187461) | Marine sediment microbial communities from White Oak River estuary, North Carolina - WOR-2-8_12 (SPAdes) (version 2) | ecosystem: Environmental > Aquatic > Marine > Intertidal zone >...
GGCTCTTTCATATCGGCGTGCACCTCACCCGGCGCCAGCCTGATTACCGGTGCGAGAAGATCACGATCGACCGCTCGGCCGATCCGGCCGCCGGCCCGACCGGTTCGCCCGCGCTCGCGGGCGCGACACTCGGCCCGCAGGCGCGTGACCCATCGGCCCGGCAGCTCGTCGAGCCGCAGCAGCACGTGGATCCCGGCCGCCGTGCCGACCACCTGCGCCCGCGGGCCCAGGTGACGCTCGAGCGCCTCCAGCAGCGCCGCGCGGCGCGCGGCATGACGCTTGCGGATGCGTCGCACGTGGCGCTCGAGGTGACCCTCGCGCACCAGGTCCGCAAACGCCAGCTGCTCGAGGGTGGCGGTGCCGGTATCCGCAATGGCCTTGGCGTCCCGGAACACGTCGGCCAGGCCCGGCGGCACCACCAGCCAGCCGATGCGCAGCGCCGGGAACAGCACTTTCGAGGCCGTGCCGACGTAGAGCACGCGTCCGCTGCGGTCGAGGGATTGCAGACACGCCAGCGGCCGGCCCTGGTAGCGGAACTCGCCGTCGTAGTCGTCCTCGAGCACGAGCGCGCCGCGGCGCTGCGCCCACTCCAGCAGCGCGAGCCGCCGCGCGATCGGCAGCACGCCGCCGGCCGGGAACTGGTGCGATGGGGTGACGCACACCAGACGCGCCCGCTGGATGCGCGCGAGCGCGGCCACGCGCAGCCCGTCCTCGTCGACCGGGACGTGCACGAGCTTCGCCCCGGCGGCGGACAGGCAGAGCGAGAAGCCGGTGTAGTGCGGCTCCTCGAGCACCGCGACCTCGCCCGGATCGATCAGCAGCCGCACGCACAGGTCGATCGCCTGCTGCGAGCCCTGCACGACCATCAGCTGTTCGGGCTCGCACACGACCCCCCGTGCACGGGCCAGGTAGTCGGCCAGCGCCTCGCGCAGCTCCGGTGCGCCACCCGGCGCCTGATAGGCGAGCCGCCGGACCGACAGGCGGCGGGCGCGGCGACCGAGCAGCCGCGACCAGGTCTCGAGCGGCAGATCGTCGTAGGCGGGCTCGCCGTACCGGAAGTCGTAGCGCAGCGACTCGCGCCGCAGGCTCCAGCTGATCGGGCGCTGGGGTAGCCCGGCGATCCGGCGACCCAGCTGGGAGAGCCGCGGCACATCCGACCGCGCGCCGACCGCCGCGGCGCGCGGACGGGCCGAGTGTCGCGGCAGCGACTCGGCGACGAAGGTGCCGGAGCCCTCGCGCGCCTCGGCGTAGCCCTCGGCGACCAGCTGCTCGAACGCGTGAAGCACCGTATTGCGCGAGACCGAGAGCTCCCGGGCCAGTGCCCGGCTCGAGGCGAGTCGCGTGCCGGGTCGCAGTCGCCCGGCCAGGATCGCAGCCCGCAGAGCCGCGTAGACCTGCCGATTCAGCGGCCCTTTCCCGTCGAGGCTCAGTACCAGCATCGAGCGGGCGACTGGTACCACAGACTGCTACGAATGTGGATCTTTTCTGGTTCCTCCCATCGCCCCATCCTCGCGCCGCCAGGAGCAGCCCGATGTCCGATGCCCGCATTCCGCCGAGCGAGCGCACGCGCCTGCGACGTCTGCACGAGCGCGGCCGCTACGATCGGGAGGCGGTCCACGCGATCCTCGACGCCACACCGCTCGCCCAGCTCGGGACCGTCGTCGACGGCAGTCCGCGGGTCACGCCGACCTTCCAGTGGCGCGCAGGCGACCGCGTCTACTGGCACGGCTCGAGTGCCAGCCAGGCGCTGCGCGCGGCCGAGGACGGAGAGGTGTGCCTGTCGGTCTGCCTGCTCGACGGGCTCGTGCTCGCCCGTTCGGGCTTCTTCCACTCCGCGAACTACCGCTCGCTGACGATCTTCGGGCGCGCGCGGAAGGTGAGCGATCCGGACGAGAAGCTCGCGAGACTCGAGACCTTCATCGAGCGCCTCTTCCCCGGCCGCTGGAGCACGCTGCGCCCGGTGACACCGCAGGAGCTCAAGGCCACGAGCGTGCTGTCGCTCCCGATCGAGGAGGCCTCGGCGAAGATCCGCACGGGCCCGCCGGGAGACGACGAGCCGGACTGCTCGCTGCCGGTCTGGGCGGGCGTCCTGCCGATCCGGATGCTCGTCGAGCCGCCGCTGCCCGATCCGCGCATGCCCGCCGGCGTCGCGGAGCCTCGCTACCTGCGCACGCTGAAGCTCGGGTAGCCGGCGAGGAGGCGCTCGCCCGGTTCGCTCGTTCGCCTCCGGGGCGACCCGCCGACTCGCAGTGGCGCTGCCGGCCGCCTGCCGCGCGCCTGCCGCGACGCTGCCGATCAAGCCGGCGTGCGGAGTGGCCGATGGTACGAAAGTCACGAATGCGGGTGGGCCTCCCACCCCATTTCGAACCTCTGATCGAACCGGCACGGCCCCCCACCTCGTCGCCGCGACGAGGGCGCCGGATCGGGGTCCGTACGGCTCGGAGCGAGCATGCACGGTCGGACCCCCCAGCGCGGACTCGCCCGCCGCCTCTTCGCGGCGGGCACCCTCGCAGTGCTGGCGATCGGCGGGCTCGCCCCCGCGCCCGCGGTCGCCCGCGAGCCCAGCGAGTACGAGCAGTACATGGTGGAGCTCGTCAATCGCGCGCGGCTCGACCCCGAGGCCGAGGTGGCGAGGCTCGGCACCGGCGACCTCAACGAGGGGCCGCCGACCCTGGGTGGTCACGTCTACACGATCCCCTCCGGACCGAAGCAGCCGCTCGCGGTCAACGTCTCGATCGTCGACGCGACGGCCGACTACGCGGCGCTGATGGACGCGAGCGACACGCTCTGCCACACCTGCTTCGGGACCGACGCCGAGGAGCGCATGTGGCAGGCGGGCTACGTGCCCTTCCTGAGCGACTTCGACTTCTTCGACATCGCCGGCTACACGCTCGCCTACGGCGGCGCCCAGGATCCCAGCTGTACGAGCGGCTGTCCGACCTGGGTGCCCGGCCGCGAGAACATCGCGTTCCGAGCCGAGTGGCCCGCGAACGGTGCGATCGACGACCTGCTGGCGGCGATCGAGCAGGCCCACGAAGACCTCTTCAACGACTTCGACATCGCGTCGCGCGGTCACCGCAGCACCCTGCTCTACGGCGAGTGGAAGGAGATCGGCATCGGTCTGGTCGAGGGGGCCGACGACGGAGGGACGACGGACTCCCTCTACCTGGTCCAGAACTACGCGCACCGCTCCGACACCGGACCCTTCCTCACCGGCGTCGCGTACGACGACTGGGACGAGGACGGCTTCTACACGCCGGATGCGGGCGAGGCGCTGGGGGGCGTGGTGATCTCCGCCTACGACGCCGAGACGCAGCAGTGGATCGCGTCCACGGCCACGATGGCGGCCGGCGGCTACAGCCTCGAGCTCCCGATCGGCGTCTACGACGTGGTGGCCACCGGACCGGGGTTCAGCCAGAACTATCCGGAAGTCGCGATCCTCGGCAGCGGCCCCGGCGGCCGCGGCGAGAACACGAAGCTCGACGTCGTTCCGCTGCCCGAGCCGGGCGCCGCACTCTGCCTCGCGCTCGGGCTGGCGCTGCTCACCCGCTCCGGTCGAGTGCGTCGCAGCGACTGAGCCGCGCACTTCGAATCGACTGCGCGCTCGCAACCCTTCGCAAACAGCTGCGCACGTTCTGCCGATTTCCGAGCGCGCGAGCGACGCGAAACCACGCACACATCGCGCGCTCTGGTGACAGCGCGGCGCCGCCAGCTGATAGAATCGGCGAGTCCGCGCGCATCGCCGTCTGCGCCGACGCGCAACTCCCGCCACGCGCGACGCTTCGTTGCCACTACGACTCGGGGAGTACACCACCAAGCGAATGCAAGCGTCACGGCTGTTGCTGCTGTTCCCGCTGATCTCCACCGTGCTCGCGCCTCCTTCGACGGCCAGCGAAGACGCGTTGCAGGTCGGCGACATCTCCGAGCTCGATCTGTCGCGCATGGCCCGTATCCTGCCGCCAGAGGAGGTCGTCACCGTCACCGCCGAGCCGCGCTCACTCTCGCTGGATGAGGCCCTCCGGATCGCGCTCGAGAAGAGCCTGCGGATCCAGATCGCCACTGCCGACGTGGACACGTTCGAGCCCGAGGTGGATGCCCAACGCGCGTTCTTCCACCCCACCCTGGCCGGCGACGCCCTGGTCGGGGAGACCAGTGAGCGCCTGCGCAACGTGACCGACACCTTCGAGACCCATGACGCCCGCGGCTACCTGCGCCAGGAGGTGCCGACCGGCGGAACCATCGCCGTCGGGGGCGAGTGGCTGAACGAGTCGCCCAACCGGGGCTACCGCAGCGAGCTCGCAGGCGCGTTCGTCGAGGTCCGCCAGCCGCTGCTGCGCGGCGGTCGCATCTACGTCTCGCGCCGGTTCATCGAGGACGCCGAGTCCGACCTCGAGATCCAGCAGGCCCGGCTCGCCGCCGAGGTGCTCGACGTCGCCGCCCAGACCAAGGTCGCCTACTACAACACCGTGCTCTCGGCGCGCCTGATCCAGGTGATCGAGGCTGCGATCGTTCGCGACCGGGAGCTGATCGAGGCCTCGCGCGCGCTCTTCGATGCCGGGCGCGTGACCCGGCGCGACGTCGTGAGCGCGGAGATCAAGCTCTCGAAGGACCGCATCGACCTGGCGAGTCGCGAGGGCGAACGTGAGGCCGCCGAGAATCTCCTGCGCGACGTGCTGGGAACTCCGATCGGCCTGGACCTCCGCGTCACCGACCGCGAGATCCCGTTCCGGCCGATCGCGCTGCACCTGGAGCAGTGGATCCAGATCGCCCTCGATCGCCGGCCCGAACTGATGGAGATCCGCAAGCGCCTCGAGAAGGCCGAGCTCGACACCCGCGTGCGCCAGAACGACCTGCTGCCGGTACTCGACGTGGTCGGCGGAGGCCGCCAGGATCTGCGCAGCGGTCACAGCCAGAACTACGACTGGCGTGTGGGAGGCCTCTTCGAGTACCCGCTGGGAAACGTCGCCGCCGAGCGGCGCCTGGAGGCCGCGCGCGCGTTCGAGATCCGCACCCGGCGCGAGTACGAGCAGACCGAGCGGGCGATCGAGCTCGAGGTGCGGCAGATCGAGATCAGTCTGCGCGAGAGCACGAGCCGCCTGCGCGACCTGATCCGGGGCGTCGAGCAGGCGCGCGCCAAGCGCGAGGTCGCCAAGGTGCGCTTCGAGCTGGGCCAGGCCGACAACTTCGACATCACCGACGCCGACGACGACCTGGTCGCGGCCGAGAGCGACCTGCTCCGGGCCGTGGTCGACTACGCGAACAACATCGCACTGCTGGAGGCGCGGATCGCCAGCCCGATCTGAGGCACCCGGCGACCCGAGAGGAAGATGCAGGCCACCACCCGCAACCGCGCGCTGTCGATCGCGGGTGTCGGCCTGGCGCTCGCCGGGCTGGCGTTCGCAGCCAGCACCTGGAACGGAGTCGGTCCCGCGGCCGGGATCCCGTCGGCCGTGGTCAAGCGCGGCGACGTGCGCATCACGCTGACCGAGTCGGGCGAGCTGCGCGCCGAGCACCAGGCGACGATCCAGGCGACCAACGACAAGATGATCGTCTGGATGGCGCCCGAGGGATCGTACGTGAAGGAGGGTGAGCTGCTGGTGCAGCTCGATTCGAGCAAGTACGTGATCCAGCGCAGCTCGGCGGACTCGGGTCTCCAGATGGCGAAGGCCCAGCTGGAGGCGGCGCTCTCCGACCTCGAGCAGCAGCGCAACGCCGAGCGCCAGGCGAAGCTCGAGTACGAGAAGCTGCCCGCCCTGGCCGAGAAGGGCTTCATCAACCAGAACGAGGTCGCGACCGCCCGGCTCGCCTACGAGAAGGTCCTGTCGGCGCGGCGCTCCTACGAGGCGGCGGTGGTGGCCGCGAGGGCGAACGTGGAGCGCGCCGCCCAGGAGGTCAACCAGTCCCAGCTCAAGTACGACCTCGGCTCGATCTCCGCTCCTCGCGACGGCCTCGTCGTCTACGCGCGTGTCGGCGACCCCGGCTCCAACCGCAAGATCGAGGTCGGAATGACCCCCTTCGAGGGCCAGGACCTGATGTACCTGCCGGACCTCTCGAGCATGATCGTCGAGACCGAGATCAGCGAGGTCGACCTCTCGCGCGTCCGGGTCGGCAGCGCCGCCGAGCTGCGGCTCGACGCGTACCCCGAACTCGCGTTCCGCGGCGAGGTCGCCGTGGTCTCGGGGCTGGCACGCCGCAAGATCAGCAAGGTCACCGGCAAGCCCACGGGCCTGAAGGTCTTCGACGTCACCCTCAAGGTGCTCGACAGCGACGAGCGGCTGCGGCCAGGCCTGACCGCGACCGCCGAGATCCTGGTGAGCGACTATCGGGACGCGATCTACGTCCCGGTCGCCGCGGTCTTCCTGGACGAGCTGGACCAGACGATCGCCTACCTGCGCAAGCTCGGCCGCGTCGAGCCGGTGCCGATCGTCGTGGCCGACAGCAGCGACCGCGTGGCGATCGTCACGGACGGCCTGGAGGATGGGCAGGAGGTGCTGCTCGAGATCCCGGACGCGCTGTGAGCGCGGGCAGCCCGCACCTGATCGAGCTCGAGGGCGTGCGCAAGTCCTACCCGATGGGCGAGACCCGGGTGGAGGCCCTCGCCGGCGTGTCGCTGTGCATCGACCGCGGCGAGTACGTCGCCATCATGGGTCCGTCGGGCTCGGGCAAGTCCACGCTGATGCAGCTGCTCGGCTGCCTCGACACGCCCTCGTCCGGCAGCTACCGCCTGGACGGAACGCCGGTCGACACGCTCGACGACGACGCGCTCTCGGCGCTGCGCAACCGCAAGATCGCGTTCGTGTTCCAGGCCTTCAACCTGATTCCCCAGCTCACGGTGCTCGAGAACGTCGCGCTCCCGCTCTACTACCGGGACACGCCCCGGGCCGAGAGCGAGACCCGGGCGGCGAGCCTGCTGGCGTCGGTCGGCCTGGCGCACCGGGTCGGACACCGGCCGAACGAGCTCTCGGGCGGGGAGTGCCAGCGGGTCGCCATCGCCCGGGCGCTCGTGACCGATCCGGAGGTGATCCTGGCCGACGAGCCCACCGGCAACCTCGACAGCCGCACCGGCCGGGAGGTGATGGAGATCCTGGGCGGTCTGAACCAACGGGGCACCACGATCGTGATGGTGACCCACGATCCCTCGAAGGCGAAGCAGGCCGAACGCCTGATCCAGATGCGGGACGGGCGCATCCGGCGCGAGCTGCGGGGTGCCGCCAAGGACCGGGTGGTGCACCAGTTCGAGGCCATCGAGGAGCTTCCGACCGGCGGCTCCGGAGCCGAGCCGTGAGGCAGGCGGAGCACGTGCGCGTCGGGCTGCGCAGTCTGCTGGCCCACAAGCTGCGCTCGGCGCTCACGATCCTGGGGATCGTCTTCGGCGTGGCCGGGCTGGTGGCGATGATGTCGATCGCGGAGGGCGCCCGGCGCGAGTCGATCGAGCAGATCCGCCTGCTGGGGACGAACAACGTCCGGGTCAACCACGTGGAGCTGACCGGGGAGCTGCGCGAGGAGGCGGACCTGAAGGGATCCGACGGCCTGAGCGAACGCGACGTGCAGCTGCTGACGGCGGCGCTGCCCAACCTCGTCGGGACGGCACCGGTGCGCTTCGTCGAGGAGCCCGTCTTCGCGAAGAACCGCGAGGCCACCGGGCGCGTGGTGGCGACCAACGCCGACTACGGCCGCATCACCGACTTCCACGCGGAGCGCGGGCGCTTCCTCTCGCCGCTCGACCAGCGCGAGGGCAAGCGCGTGGCCGTGATCGGCGCCTCCGTCAGGAATGAGCTCTTCGGCTACCGCAACCCACTCGGCCAGCGCATCCGCATCGGCGACTCCTGGTTCCGGGTGGTCGGCCTGATGGAGCCGAAGACGATCCGCGAAGGCCGCACCTCGATGATCCAGATGCGCGACATCAACACCGACATCTACATCCCGATCACCACCGCCAGCGCCCGCTTCCCCAGCGAGACCGGCACGGGGATCCACGAGATCGTGATCCAGGTCGAGGATGCGACCCAGGTGATGGCCACCTCCCGGATCGTCGATCGGGTGCTGCGCCGGTCGCACCAGCAGGTGAGCGACTACGAGATCGTCGTCCCGGCCCAGCTGCTCGAGCAGGCCCAGGCGACCCAACGGGTCTTCAACGTGGTGATGGGCTCGATCGCGGCCATCTCGTTGCTGGTCGGGGGGATCGGGATCATGAACATCATGCTCACCACCGTGACCGAGCGCACCCGCGAGATCGGCGTACGCCGCGCGCTGGGAGCCACGCGACGCGCCGTCCTCCAGCAGTTCCTGGTGGAGACGGTCCTGATGAGCGCCACCGGAGGCGTGGTCGGCATCCTGCTCGGTGCGGTGATGGCCCGGGGCATCAGCCTGATGGCGGGCTGGCAGACCATCCTCTCGGTCGAGAGCGCGCTCGCCGCGTTCACGGTCTCGGCCTGCGTCGGCATCGCCTTCGGTCTGTACCCGGCCCGGCGGGCGGCCACGATGAGCCCGATGGCCGCGCTGCGCGCCGAGTGAGCCGCGGCCGCGAGACTCAACCGTCGGCGGCGGAAGTCGAGACCCAGATCTCGCCGTAGGCATCGCGCTGGATGCGGCGGATGCGCCCCTCCCGGGCCAGCGCCTCGAGCGCCGGCGCCGGATCGACCTCCGGATGCTTGCGGTAGACGTCGCGCCGGTGAAAGTAGGCGATGCAGACGTCGCCCCGGCGGTCGAGGAACGCGCGCAGCGCAGCCGCGTCCGGGCGCAGCGCGTGCACCAGCCGGGGCTTCGCGTGCAGCGTCAGCGGCACGGCGTAGTTCGACACGACCGCACAGCCGCGGCCCTTGCTGCGCAGGTAGGCCACCGGCGCCGAGTGCGCGAGCCGCTCGTCGAGGAAGTAGCGCTCGAGCTCGACCCCGGGACGCGCCAGCTCGAGCCGATGCGCGTTGAACGCGGCCACCGCACCCGCCATCGGCAGCAGCCAGACCACCGCCACCGCCCGGCGCGCGCGCGGCGACAGCTCGGCATGGGCCAGCGCGCCGAACGCTCCGGCGCCCAGCAGCGGCCAGACCGGCAGCCAGTAGCGCGGCGCCACCAGCGCATCGACGATGTGCAGGCAGGCGGTGATCCCGAGCGCTGCGGTGTAGCCGACGGCCAGCACCGCCAGCAGCCGCACGTGTCGGACCCGCCAGCCGCGACCGCGCACGACCAGCCACAGCAACAGGGTGAGGTCGAGCGCGAGCACGCCGTCGCAGGCGACCCCCGCGCCGGGTACGTCCGCGAGCAGCGCGTGCAGGTCGCTGCGACCCGACGACAGGCCCGAGAGCAGCTGGCCGGCGATCGTCGCCGGGTCGTGCAGCGTGAGGAAGCGGTCACCGGTCAGGAAGCCGCCCCGCAGGCGATTGCGCAGCAGCCAGGGGCCCACGGTCGCGGCGCCGCCCAGCGCGATCGCCGCCAGCAGTCGCAGGCGTCGGGCCGGAGCGAGCGCGCTCGGCAGCGCGAGCCACAGGCCGATCGCCAGCACGATCCCCAGGTGCAGTCCGGACCAACGGATCAGCGTCGCCAGACCGAGCGCGATGCCCAGCCCCAGCGCGGCCGCCAGGGACGGCTCCTCCCGCTGCAGCTGACGCACCGCCAGCCACGCCACCGCGGTCGTCGCCGCTGCGAACGGCAGGTCGCTCAGGATGGACGGCACGTACTGGATCACCGTGGGCTGGAGGATCAGCGCGAGCGTGAAGAGTCCCGCCGCGGGCCACCAGCCGAAGCCGGCTGCCGCCAGCACGAGCGCGCAGCTCGCGAGCGCGTAGGCGACGTATGCCAGCGCCAGCACCACCGCCGCGCCCTCGCGCTCGTCCAGGCCGCACAACACGAGCGGCGCGATCAGCGCGGAGAAGCCCGGCGCGTAGGCGGTGATCGGGCTCGGCTCGTCCGCCTCGAGCGGCACCAGCGCGGTGCTGAAGCCCTGCCCCGCGGCCAGCTGGCGCGCGCCCTCCAGGTAGATCGCGCTGTCCTGGTAGGCGCGCAGCGCTGGTCGCGCCTGAACGGCGAACCAGCTGGCCAGCAGCCCCAGGCACAGCAAGGTCGCGAGAGCGGCGAGTCGCCGCGCCGGCGGTGTGCTGACGGCACTCGCGGTGCCCACGGCTCAGCGCGCCGCCGCCCGCCGCTCGCGCCAGACGGCGACTGCGAATGCGCAGGCGACCAGCGCGGCGAGTGCGAGCCCCAGTCGCAGGCTGCGAGGCCGGTAGTCGAGCGCGATCGTGTGCCGGCCCGGCGGCACCGCGACCCCGCGGAACAGGAAGTCGGCGCGCAGCAGCGCTGCGGGCCGTCCATCCACGCTTGCCTGCCAGCCCGGGTAGTGCGCATCGGTCAGCACCACGACGGCCGGCCGACGGCCGTCCGTCTCGATCTCGACGTGCTCCGGCCGGTACTCGACGATGCGCGCGCTGCCCTCGGCGGGCGGTACGCCCCGGCGACCGCGCAGGCTCAGCGCGGGCGGCGGTCGATCGAGCAGCGCGAGCCGGTGCGGGTCGAAGCGCGGGTCCGCGAGCCGGGCCAGCGCCCGACCGGCCTGCTCCGGCTCGGGCACGGCCGCACCCACCCGGAACACCCGCGGCAGCGCGTGGGGGTTGTGGAAGACCGCCGGACGCGCGCCGTTCGGACTCAGTCGCTCGTAGCGCTGCGAGAGCCAGGCCGGCGGATCGTCGCTGACGAAGGTGACCGCCGAGAGCAGATCCAGCAGCGGTGCGCGCTCGGGGGGACCGGAGAGCTCCAGGCGCCCGTAGTACGGAGCCGCCACCGCCTCGCGGCGCCGGCGCACTCCGGGTCGCGGCGGCAGCGTGGTGACGGTGAGCGGGCGGCCCACCTCGAAGTAGCTGAGCAGCTGGCCAAGGCGCGCGAGCGAGAGCGGCTCCATGTCCTGCAGCGCGGCGAGATCCGTGGGCGAGCGCAGCTTGCGGGCATTCGCGGTCCAGTAGATCCGCCCCTCGAGCGCGGTCGGCAGGCGCGGCCTTCCGGGCAGCTCGTCGGACAGCGCGCGAGCGACGGGGGCCTGGCGTACGAACGGCGGCACGACCCGCAACACCGGCAGGGTCGCGGTCCCCAGCCAGAGCCCGACCCAGAGCAACGGCAGCGCGCGCGCCGCGGGGACGCGCGGCACGAGGCGCGCGCCGAGCGCACTCGCGCCGACGCCGGCGGCGACCGCGAGCGCCAGGTCGGCGAGGATCCGGTAGCGGTAGGGAAAGCGGAAGTCGGCCAGCAGCGGTGTCTCGCGCAGCCAGCCGTAGAGCGGAACGTGCTCCGGAAAGGAGACGAGCAGCCCGAGCAGCCCGACCACGAGCAGCAGCGCCACGCGCGCGCGGCGCTCGCCGAGCAGCGCCAGCGGTGCCAGCGCGAGCGCCAGTGCAGCGGGCACGCCGTCGGTGAAGCCGTTGCGCAGGACCAGCCGGAAGAAGCGCGCGGGGTCGTGCGGTCCGTCCACGAACACCGCCTGGGGCTCGAGCAACGTGCCGAGCGAGCGACAGCTGCGCGCCAGCAGCTCGTAGGCGGGCAGCAGCTGGGGACCGGCGAGCGCGACGCCTCCCAGCGCCCCGCACGTCAGCACCGTCAGCGCGAGGACGGCGGAGCGGGGCGACCGGCGTGCGGTCAGCGCGAGCCGTCCCCCTCCGTAGAGCGCGGCGCCGAGCCCCGCGATCACCACCGCGTAGGGCCAGCCCGTCACCAGCGCGAGCGCGAGCGTCCCGGCCAGCGCGGCGGCCGCGCGCGCCGACGGCCGGTCGACGGCGGCGTCGCTGGCGAGGAACAGGCCCGGCACCCAGGCCGCCGCGTAGAGCACCGGAGGCGACCAGATCGAGCTCATCATCTGAAGCGAGCCGGCGTAGCCGATGCCCGCGAGCAGCGCGCCCCAGGCGTCGGCTCCGAGCCGGCGGGCGAGGCCCCCTGCGAGGCCGCAGGCCAGCACCAGGTGCAGCGCGGCCAGCGCGACGAATGCGGCCTGCGGCGCCAGCAGCGCGTGCAGGAGATTCGGCGGATAGAACACGCCGGTCTGGATCGCGCCGACGAACGGAGCGCCGACTCCCTGCTGCGGGTTCCACAGCGGCAGCTCACCGCGCGCGATGCGCGCCCCCGCCCACTCGGCGTTGGGCAGGTACAGCGACAGGAAGTCCCCCGACCAGGTGGCGGTGCCCACATGCTCCTCGGGCAGCGCGGCCTCGGTTCCGAGCACCAGCCACAGCGTCGCCAGCCCGAGCCCCGCGAGCCAGGGCGCCCAGCCACCGCGGATCACGACTCGTCGCCGCCCCGCATGTAGTCGATCACGTAGCGGGGCCTGCGCTTCACCTCCTCGTACACGCGTCCGACGTACTCCGACACCACGCCGAGCGAGAGCAGCTGCACGCCGCCGAACATCAGGATCAGTCCCACGACGGAGGTCCAGCCAGCCTCGGTGATGCGTCCCGTCACGAAGCCGAACAGCCAGTAGCTGCCGTAGAGGACGCCGACGAGCGTCGTGAGCAGGCCCAGCCCGGTGATCAGCCGCAGCGGAATCACCGAGAACGCGAAGATGCCATCGAGCGCCAGCCGCAGCATCGGCGTGAGCCGATACTTGCTGCGCCCGGCGAAGCGCCGGCCCACCTCGTACTCGACCACCGCCTCGCGGTAGCCCAGCCAGGGCACCAGCCCGCGCACGAACACGAAGTGCTCCTCCAGCGCATTGAAGGCATCCACGACGCGGCGATCGAGCAGCCGGAAGTCCGCGCCGGAGGGCAGCACCGGCACGCGCGAGAGGCGGTTCATCAGCCGGTAGAAGCGGCGTCCGGTGCGCTCCTTCCAGCCGCGCTGCGCGCCCGGTGGCAGCTGGCGCGCGGTGTGCACGACCTCGGCACCGGCCGCCCAGGCCGCCAGCAGCCGCGGCAGCACCTCGGGCGGGTGCTGCAGGTCGCCGTCCATCGTGATCGCCACGTCGCCACGCGCATGCCGCAGGCCGGCCGTGAGCGCCGCCTGGTGACCGAAGCGACGGGTGAAGCGGATCACGCGGATCGCCGGGTCTTCGCGTTGCAACGCGGCGATCGCCGCCGGCGTCCCGTCGCGGCTGCCGTCGTCGACGAACAACAGCTCGTGGCGCACGTGCTCCGCACTCATCACCTCGCGCACGCGCCGGGCGAGCTCTGCGACGCAGTCCTGCTCGTCGAGCACCGGGACGATCACGGAGACGAGAGGGTCACCGGAACGGGTCGCAGCCACGGCCGCTTCGGGCGTCATGCGGCGGGCTTCGCCGCGACCGCCGTCCAGCTGTAGCCGCGGCGATCGTACACGCGCACGTCCTCGAAGCCGCAGCGCTCGAGCAGGTCGACGAGCTCGGCCCGGGTGTAGTAGCGCACGTAGCTGGGATTGAGCTGGTCGTAGATGGTGTACTTGCGCTTCTCGAAGCTGCATTTCGACAGCACGTTCAGCAGGTAGTCGCGCAACGGCAGCGGCAGCGGCAGCAGGCGACAGAGCAGCGTGTAGAGGTCGAGCAGCACGGTCAGCACGCTCGAGAGCGCATCCAGCGCGGCGTGGGGGAGATGGGGCGTCACCCGGCGCAGCACGCCCAGCAGCGCGTGGTAGACGCGGTTGCCCTCGGCGCTGTAGACCCAGACCACCAGGCGCCCGCCGGGACGCAGCGCGGCGCGCGCGGCGCGCAGGACCGCTGCCGGGTCGGGAATGAACTGGATCACGCCGATCGCGGTGACGAAGTCCAGCGCGAGATCGGCGGGCAGCGCGTCGCCCGGGCCGTGCACGACCCGTACCCGGTCGCCGAACTCGGCCACGTTGCGGCGCAACGCCTCGACGCCCCGCGACGGCTCGACGGCCGTGACGTGCCCG